>Ga0210407_10000098_pt1 | contig 112664 bp, 177 predicted proteins | sample IncBWC27MmetaG_FD_150860 | JGI IMG/M metagenome (GOLD analysis project Ga0210407, IMG submission 150860) | Forest soil microbial communities from Barre Woods Harvard Forest LTER site, Petersham, Massachusetts, United States - Inc-BW-C-27-M | ecosystem: Environmental > Terrestrial > Soil >...
CCCAGATTATCTGGTAGCCGCAAGCCTTCAGAGATGCCCCGTGAGAGGGCTTGAGCCACACCCTGAGAGGCTTTCCCAGCTCCCAGCCCCTGGGACGCATCCGGTAGGTTTCATAGCCCTCAGGACGCTTCTGAGCCTTTGCGGCGAAAGGATTTAGCTATAGTGGGCCATCTACGTCTAGTAACATAATTGGCTTCATTCGGCATCACCTAACTTTCTTTGACTAGTATTTCTGCATTCTCGACAATTTCTATAAGATTTACCTGTACGTGAGTTAATTTTACGTATTGTATTATCTTCCGTGAATTCATGTCCTCGCTTGCAATGAGTCTTGTCACGGTTTATACGAGCTATACCATTACTACGCGAAAAATTTTCATAGGAAGTTACTGCTTCAAGATGTGTTTCATAGTTAACACAATTTTTATTCTTGCAACCATTTTTTGCAACATGATCTACTTGCATTCCTTCTTCTAGCTTTTCTATGAAGTATTCATAAGCCCAGATATGTGCTGCTTGCTTTTTACCGTCTCGTTGTATTTCTCCATATCCTGCATGATTAAGTCTACCGGTCCAAAGCCAGCAATCTGATTCCTTATCTTTAGTTACATGTGACCAGAAAGCTGCCGCAGGATCATTCCGAATAACTTGAACTACAGTAGGATCGCCGTTAACGCGCCAACGTCGATAATGCATGCTGCACCAACCACGCGCTTGAACCGACTTGTTACAATCAAAAATTGTACATATCACAATAACTCCTAGAGATTTAATACCCATTGATATCAAGTATATCAAACCTCTAGGGATTTAACAACCGTCTACATCCAATAGCATTATTGGTTTAGCCATTAGGCTCTTCTTTCATTAGATTAACTTTCCATACTTAATTCTCTCTTTATTACACCAGAGGTGTAAGGCCATGACTCTTCCTTTGATAATGGCTTTGGTCATGTATTCGTTTTTTGTGTGCCATTTGGTAATAGTCTGGGAACAGTATGGGCATCGGTAACCTACTGGCAGTACCAATCCCCTTTTAAGCTGCTCTTGCCAGTCGTGTGGGTAACTATCATCTCCTTTCAGATTGTTACAGCTTTTATGTGTTAACTGAATGTTGTTCCGGCCATTTCCCCCACCCTTTGAGCGGGGGATAATATGGTCTCGGCTCGCATCCTTCAACTCCACATGCTCTCCGCACAGTGCACAGGTACCCTTGAAGTATTCATGGATAAACGGCAGAGGTTTAGAGTAAAAGGAGTTGACGTTAGAATTACGCCTACTCATTGTCTTACCTTCTTTTATCTTTTATTTTCTGATCTACTGCGGCTTTGTATGTATTCATATTCTTGCTGGGATCAGTTCTGCCAGCTATTTCACAAGCGTGAAGAAACTGTCTGAGTTTAGCCCAGCACTTCAACCCCAGAACATGGTATTCTCCGTGAAGCAAGCACGGGCCGACTGATCCTATCTTCAACTCTTGGGACATCCTGTATCCTTTTACTAGTGCTACCCCCACCGTTCAAACCTTCAAGTACTACTCTACCAGGACATCCGGGATCCCGCCAGGGTACCTGCTGGTAACTAACGATTTGGTATCAATCTGCTATCTCCTCTTGACAGATGTACCCCACGTCATTATACTTAGTTTTATAAGGTAGTTAATAAGAAAAACACATGGTAAAAGATAAGAAGAAAGATAGTAACTATATGTATAAACTACTAGATAAAAATATACTTAAACCTAGTGTATTTGGTATGTTTGATGGATTAACTTCTTTGTTAGGTGTAGTGATACCTTTACTTAATCATCAACATATACTAGTATTTATCACATGTTTTGGTTTAGCTGTATCTTCTGCTATTTCCATGGGATTAGGTGAATACCTCTCTTCAGACAGAGAGTTACCTACCTGGATCAGATCCAAGAGATCACTGTACATGGGAATCTTCACTGGTGTAGGATGTTTCTTACCGGTTATTCCTTACGCTTTCACTGGTGGAGCCCTGGCTATGAGTCTTTCCATCAGTATTTATCTACTTCTTACCCTCTCTGTTGCCTGGATGAAATCTGCGGAACTGGGTTGGAAGACTTCTCTTATCCAAACTTTTCTGGTTTCATTCATAGCAATAGTGGTAGTAGTCGTAGCAACATTAGGTTTGCCAAGTACAGGAGGTTAGCTTATGGTTAGTAACAAGAAAGCTATGGTTTCCCGTAGTTTACGAATTGGAGAGAATACTCTCGCTGTTCTGGAGAAGGAAGCTCTTCATATGGGTATTGGTATTACTGTTCATATTCGTGGAATACTTGAACAACATGTGGCTACCCGGCAGCTTTTGGATGAGCTGGTAGCTGTTAGAAATGAGTTTGAGATCAGGGAAGCGCTGGTTTAACATGGATGATACTGATCTGTACGATTCCATCTACGCGTCTTTTCTCAAGCACAGAAAAGTAGAAACCGCCGAAGACAAGTTGTTTGTTCATGAACTTACCTGTGAGGCTATGGCTGGTGTTCGGGAGTATATTTCTGAACTTGAAGAAGCTATTGCTCATCAGAAGAGCACGATTAAGCGAATGAGGGAAGACTTTTGACACAGCCCACAGACCCTGTTACGCTTCTAGCGTTGGCAGTCTATCAATTGGGTGGTTCGCTGGAGATCAGCAAGGAACTACTTGACAGTATGGGATCTGTCCGGCTAGTCTTAGACCAAGAGACAAACCCAGATTATATCCGTCTGGCTGTTCTTTCCAATGAAGTCCTGGTTGGTCAGCTTGAGGATGATGTTGTTAATGTAATAAATCATGTATGGTATAGACCTGAGGATTATTATGCCGTCAACATATCCGGTGAAGACGAAGTGCTGGTTTAAGGGTTGCACAGTTAAGTCTGTTCCTCCTAGAATTAAGATTAAAGGAGAGTTGAGACCTTTGTGTCCCAAGCACAAGAGAGCGTGGGAAACTACAGCGGAAGAGAAATTTGACTCTGATCAGTAGTTATGCAATAATGATAGAGCCTCCTTAAAATGGCTAGATAAACTTTTACTAGCTTATCTAGCCTCTCGGGTGCGAGGAAGACGGTAATCCTCCTGATTTGGGATCAGGCAAAACTGAGTTCGACTCTCAGGCATCCGACGTTAGAGTTATGATCAACGTATAGACATCACCAAATAACACAATAGATACGATGCTAAATACAAGTAAGTAACTCTTTTGGCTTCTTCGTATTAAAAGTAGTACAGGCGGTTGAAGCCCGCCGGGAGAGGGTGCGATACCTTCAGAAGCCACTTAGGTTGACGGTTATCCTTTCTATCATAGATAAAAACTTTCACCAATATCTAATGGTTCTCTAGCTCAGATGGTAGAGCGGCGGATTGAAGTTCCGCAGGTCGTAGGTTCGATTCCTACGGGAATCACGTTAATTTTTTACTAAGGAGAAGATATGGCAGAGCGTCAAAAGCTTAATGATCTGGCTAAGGATAAGAATCTTAGTAAGAAGAATAAAAAGGTCCTTCCTGAAAAGGATAAGAAAAAGCTAGAAGTAGCATCTTTCCAGTCTTCAATTTAACTGAATAATGCCTGATTAGTTTAATGGTAAAACGATCGTCTCATACGCGATTCTCAGCAGTTCGATTCTGCTATCAGGTACTAGCAGAGTAGAGAAGCTGGTCATCTCACGGTGCTCATAACTCCGGAATCACGGGTTCGAATCCCGTCTCTGCCTCCAAGTCTCTTGGCAAGAGCTAAAACTAGCTGAGTTATCCTACACTCTTATACGAGTAGGGTTCCGGTTTTGGCGGTTCTCCGGGTAAACAAAAGATATGCTAATGCGGATGTTGCATAAGCTGGGAATCGTCGGTTCAAATCCGACCCACCGCAACTACGTGACTTCCATTTGACTTTTAAGTTTGGAAGCCATATACTAGTTACATGCTGAAGAAATGTACAGATTGTGAAGAGTATAAAGAACTTTCGGCCTTTAACAAGAACAGGGCCAAGAAAGACGGTTTAGGCACTAAATGCCGTGACTGTATGAAGATTTATAGAAAGAACCACTATCAAAATAACAAAGATAGTTATATAGCCGATATTATGGTTAGACGACGTGCTAGAAAGAAAATAGTAGTAGAAAAACTGCTACAGTATTTTCTTGACAATCCTTGTGTTGATTGTGGAATTTCTGATCCTAGAGTTCTAGAGTTTGATCATAGAGATCCTGCTGAGAAATCTAGAAACGTCAGTGAGATGCTAGGTGGTGACTGGAACTGGGAAGTTACCTTGGAAGAGATATCCAAGTGTGATGTCCGATGTGCCAACTGTCATCGTATTAGAACTGCTAATCAGTTTAATACTTATAGATCTTACTGGAATTGCGATATTGATGTAGAGGTAGCATGATATCCTTCCAAGTTATTCGCGGGAGTTCGAATCTCCCATATCGCTCGCCAACCTGAAGCTAGTTAAGCGCTGTCTTTAACGGGACATCTTGCTATGAACATCTTGTGCACAAGGTGCTTCTGTATCTCGACCTAGATATGCTGTGTTCCCTACTTAAAAGGTAAGTGGGATGGTCTTATTCTTCGATAGTGTAATGGCAGCACAGCGGACTCTGACTCCGCTAGCCTTGGTTCGAGTCCAGGTCGAAGAGCTGGGACGTATAAGAAATTGTGAAAATAGTCTGTAAGGTAACCGCGTAATAACGTACGTAAAGGCGGGGAAGTAGCAGGTGACGATAATGAGCAGCGCGGCAAACCTCTAGAAGGTGTCCGCCACGTCCACCAGTTTGTAAGTACATCCCACCCTGTTCCAGGACGTTCGCAACTTTCGCACTGGGTAGACAGTTGGCGTGGTAATCCCTTCTTAGCGGTTGGGAGTTCTCAAGGGTATAAAAGTTGAGAGAGAACGCTTACAATTAATTCCCCCTTAGTGTAATGGCAGCACATGAGCTTTTGGCTCTCATAGTTTTGGTTCGATCCCAGACGGGGGAGCCTATAGTGTGATATTCTCCTATTAAGTAATTGAGATACTAAATAGGAGAATTTTTATGTCTACAACTAGAGAACTTTTAATTGATAACTTAACTGATCAAATAGAAATGTTAAAGTTAGATATTAAAAATCTTAAAGAAAAGAATAGCCGCTTAACAAATAATAATATGCGACTACAAGAACGTCTATATCAGGCTGATATAAGTATTGAGGCTTTATACGCTGAGAATGATGCGCTAATTCATACTCCTCAGTTTGCTGTTGATACCGAAGGAGCGTTTGACAGGGGTCGCCAAGATGGTATAAGATCACTATCAAGCACCACAAATAACTACTTGTACGCTATGGCTGAAGAAACTATTCAGGCCATGAATCAGATAGTCAACAAGTACACCAGAGATTTGGCATTGACCATGTTTCTTGGTACTGTTGAGCCAGAAGAGCTAGTCAATGATCTTCCGGAAACAGACTTTACTGCTGAACTTCTTGCCAACGCACTGAAGATGAGCTAGTATAGAACTAGGTCGGCAGCGTACCTATCCGCCTTCGGGCTTCAAAAACGCTGTTATCCTCGCGTAGTGTACCGGAGCGCACGCCACCCTGTCAAGGTGTTAGAGCGAGTTCAACTCTCGTCGTGGGGACTTTCTAAAGGAGGAATAATGGCAGTAAATCCAGAGTATAAGGATGCTGTTGATAAGCTGTTTATTCTTAGAGAACAGTTTAGACAGACAGAAGATCCTTATGTTAAGGCTAGTTTGAAGTTCCAGATTCGTAAGCTGGAGAAAGTTATTAAAGGTTTGAAATGATTTTTGACGAACAGACTACCGCGCGACTAAAGACGTTGCTCAAACAGTGTGAAATCCTTATTGCGGATCACAGTGTTGGTGAGTATACTAGGAGACGCGCGGTAATCGACAAGGCAAAGATAGAGAAGGTATTGCGTACTAGACTCAATACCTGATGCTCCGCTAGTGTAACGGCAACACACCAGCTTCTCAAGCTGATATCGAGAGTTCAACTCTCTCGCGGAGTACGTGCGATATCCCTGTAGGTTTAGAATCAACCCCAAGAGTGGTTGTACCGAATTTCTAAATAGGTAGCCTACGGTAGTACCAAAGAGGTAGGGAGAGTAGGATATCCTCTGATCTTACCAAGAGGCTGTAGCAGAGATCCTAGTAGGCCGATAAAGACCAAAGCTCTAGTACTTACTTGCAATGAGTGCCAAAAGAGAACGCTACCTAAGGCAGAATACGTACGAACGGAAGAAACTACAGCAGCTTGCCCCCATAGTGTAGCGGCCAAGCACGACAGGTTTTCACCCTGTTAGCACGGGTTCGAATCCCGTTGGGGGTACGTAAACAGTTATTTCCTAGGAATGTTATAGAATAGAGAGAGCTATAGCATAACTTTTACTCCTAGGAGAATTAAATGGCATTTACATATTTAGCACCAATTAAGGTTACCTCTCTGACTGTAGGTACTCAGGTTGTTGCAGCAGTAGTAGCAGATGGACATTCCTATGTTTACCCCACCCCTGCTGCGGGATCTGGTTTACAGTATCCAACTGTTCGTGCATTATTTGCAGCACCGCTTCCTCCTGGTGATTCTACTGCTGGAGATGCGCTGACAACTGTTCAGTTGAATAACACCAATGTTTTCGCGCTACCAAATGATTTCACTATCAATGGAAACACTGACTGGGTATTGACAGTAACTGGTACTGCTTAATCTTTTTGTCTAGTCATGCTGGTGTTTCCCTCCTTCCGCTAGTTTGACAGGTTGGCCACTTACCTGATAAAGTGGCATTGCCGGATACGCACAATGGCCGTGCACCATTCTTGTAAAATGGACTCAGGTTGGGTTCGATTCCCCCATCCGGCTCTAGGTTCTGCACAGTAACTCCTGGCACGGATAGCTTGACACTAACGTACTTCGCGGGTATAGTAGTTGTTACAGCGTTGAACCGAGTAAAAGCTAAAGACCTGTGTATCGCCCCGTATGGAGTTACCCCAACGGATTAGCGATTATGCTCCAGTATCCCAATGGCAGAGGACACAGTCTCAAAAACTGTGCTAGTGTCGGTTCGAGTCCGACTTGGAGTACTTAGGATAGAAATATCCTCCTAGCACTAATGTTCCCTCGTTCCGATTATGGGAAACCTAGGAATCAAAACTAGGTGGCTAGGTTAATGGTCCCTTAGCCCAAAGGCAGAGGCAACAGGCTTAAACCCTGTCTAGTGTCGGTTCGACCCCGACAGGGACTACTTTACAAACACATGCCCGCTTGGCGTAATTTGGCAGCCGCGCCAGTCTTAGGAACTGGTCTCGCAAGGGGTGTCGGTTCGAGTCCGACAGTGGGTACGTTAGTAAAACCGATAAAGGAGGCAACTTTGTTCGGTGTAAGTGCGGTAGTGATTTTTCTTGCGATAAGTATTGGTGTAGCCTGGTGGCATGGAAGATACAAGTTGGGACAGATTCTCTTCGGAATTCTTCTGGGTTTGCTTCTTGCCAGTCTTGCGCCTACACTACCAACAACGATGCACAATTCAGTAGCCAGTATCCTGAATGCTCTTATGAGTATTAAGTGGTCTGGTTAAGCCTTCGGGCTTTAGGGCGCGATCTGGGTATCGGGATGGTCTCCAAAACCAACCTTGCAGAGTCCGATTCTCTGGCACCCTGCTTTAAGTGAGTTATCCTGGAGTAGACCTCAGTCCTCTAGACGGCAGGATGTAAAACTGGCAGGCTGAGTCGCCTCTACGTCGGAGCCACGATAGTAGCCATCTCACTTAGTACTTGACAGAGACTAACAACCTCTGGTAGTATCAGTAGTACACAAGGTCACTCTCGCGAGAGCCACAGTGACCGTATTCACGCATAGCTCAATTGGCAGAGCTGACGGCTGTTAACCGTCCGGTTCCTGGTTCGAGTCCAGGTGTGTGAGCTGGCAGTAATGCGTAGATGAGAGATACTTCTAAACAATCAGCGAGTTGTGGGTTCGAATCCCGCTCACTCCCGTATGAAACGCAGTCGGAAACGGCGCAGGAAACATAGGTGGTGATAGTTCAATGGTAGAACAGCCGACACTAAAAAGCCTTTCATTGATTTTTCTAACTGCTAAATTTTTATATGGCAATGCGTAGGTATGAGTTACTTCTAATGGTTCGAATCCACTAATCCCCCTTCTTGGGGATTTACCACATGGCGTGGCGCTGAACGTGGAGTTCAGTGATAAATTAAACTCAAGCTGATTTTTCTAGCCATAAATTTTTAAAGTGCCAATGCGCAGAGTAGAGATACTTCAACAATCTCAGCCAAATTTGAGGATGCCGGTCTGGACTAGTTGTGAACTAGTTGGATACGGATACAAGACTTTATTCGATGTTTCTAGGCACTTATAACTAAATCTTTCTACCCAATGCGCAGCATACAGTTACTTCAATTAATGGTAATCAAAAGACACTGTAAGCGATTTTTTCTAGGGTGGATCATAGACTTTGATTTCCAATGCGAAGACAGACTGGTTACTTCCCCTTTGAAATGAGAAAAGGATGGGTTCGAATCCCATCAAGGGCAAGGCAGGCCCGACTACCAGAAGTCATTATTTCTAGGAAATCAATTATTGATTCCCCGCGTATTCCGATACTGCGGGGCTTTTCTTTCTCTAACAACGTACCACAATATAGGAGGCATTAACATGGCACGCTTCAACACTGTAACCAAGACTGGTGTTACTTCTCCAGTCAAGACTGTGGGAAAGACCACTAACGCATCCGGAAAGCTAGCGTTTATCCGAGATGCTAAGTCTGAGCTGTTCTTGCTGGCAGTATCCAACTTTGTCGGGCAGGACACATTCTATGAGTCTGCCAAGAATCGTGATGACCGTTTCTCTCTTCTGTGCCAGAAGGTAGCTGTAGAGGACGAGCTTTGGTTCCTGAACTTTGTGAAGTGGCTGCGCAACGATGCTTTCATGCGCTCCGCCGCTATTGTGGCAGCAGCAGAGGGCTCCAAGGCTCTTCTGGACGCTCGCCAGACTACGGGGGTCACTATGGGACCTCGAAAGCTTGTAAGCCTGTCTATGGCCCGCGCTGACGAGCCTGGTGAGTTCCTTGCGTACTGGACTTCTAAGTATGGAAAGAACCTTCCTCAGGCAATTAAGAAGGGTGTTGCAGATGCAGCTAACCGTCTCTACAACGAGTACTCTCTTCTTAAGTACGACACTGAGTCCAAGGGATACCGTTTTGCGGATGTTATTCAGCTTAGCCACGCTAAGTCTGAGGGTAAGCAGAATGATCTGTTCAAGTACGCTCTGGACCGTCGCTATGGCGTGGATGGAGATACTACTGAACTTAGCATGCTGAAGGTTCGTAGTAAGCTTATGAGCATGCCTGTAGAGGCCCGTAAGGTGCTTGTGCAGGGTTCTAACGCATCCAATGTTCTCAAGGACGCTGGAATGACTTGGGAAGCTCTTGCTGGTTGGCTTCAGGGTCCTATGGATTCTGCGGCTTGGGAAGCTGTTATTCCTAACATGGGTTATATGGCTCTGTTGCGTAACCTGCGTAACTTTCAGGATGCTGGTATCTCCGCCAAGACTATGAAGATTGTTCTGGATAAGCTTGCGGATCCTGCTGAGGTTGCCAAGTCAAAGCAGTTCCCTTTCCGTTTCCTTGCAGCGTATCAGGCAAACAAGGGTAACCTGAAGATTTCTGCGGCTCTTGAGGATGCTCTTACAGGTTCTCTGGCTAATGTTCCAGCTCTTAAGGGCAAGACCTTGATTCTGGTTGATCGTTCTGGTTCCATGTTTGACAGTAATGGCGGAACTCAGGGGCTTACCCGTGCGGATACTGCTGCTCTGTTCGGTATCGCCCTGGCTCTTCGTGCAGAGAACGCTGATCTGGTGCAGTTCGGTTCTTCATGGCCTGGTCAGCACAACGCTTATGAGACTGTGAAGTTCCGTAAGGGTGACAGCATTATGCCTCTTCTGTCCAAGTTCAAGGATATGGGTGGAACTGACACTGCTCTGGCGGTTCGTGAGAATTTCAAGGACCACGATCGTATTGTGATCATCACAGATGAGCAGTACAATGGTTACGGAGCAAATCCTCTGGCCTCTGTTCCTGTTAAGACTCCGGTATACACATGGAATCTTGGTGGATATCGTGCGGCACAGTCTGAGTCTGGTCAGTCAAAGCGTCATACCTTTGGTGGTCTAAATGACAAGGGCTTCCAGATGATTCCTTTGATTGAAGCCGGGCAGCACCAGAACTGGCCATGGCAGGTTGCGAAGTAGGGTCAAACCTGCTAAGCTTTAGTACATCAGGGAAGCAAAAAAGCTAAGAGTAAGGCTTGCGATAGTGGTTCTTAGCGGGATAAGATATGCTGAATGTGGCTAGGCCAAAGCTTATCTCGTTGTGCTCGACCAGCTACGTCGGGGACTCCCCTATCGCACAATGGGGCTTTCGTATAATGGTTATTACTCCTGTTTTGCAAGCAGGTAATCAGGGTTCAATTCCCTGTTGCTCCACGTTTGGAGGATAATATGGCTAAAGAATCTAAAGAAGCTCTTATAGCTAAAATAGAGAAGTTGAAGGCAGAAAGAAAGTATCATAAAGAAGAGTGCTGTGAGTGTTCTAAGGCTGATAACAAGAGTAAATGTCTGTATACTTTGTCAGAGATAACCGATCAGATACAGAAACTCGCATTTAAACTAAGTGGTCTTCATAGGCAGTAAACAACATAGGAGGCAAAACTATGGGTCGTAGGGATAGAGGTCCGATGATTTCGCAGGATTCAGGACCAGTATGTAATAGTGTGAATGATTTTGGTCATTGGGGTTGGGTTACGGGAAATAAGTCCCGAGAAAAGGATCCAGCAGATCCTGATGATGGTTCTTGTAGTAAGAAGGGTTGTAAGGGAACACCCAGTAGTGGAGATGCTTTCTGTGAGAAGCACATGGGTGCACGCGGTGTTTAAGTAGTAAAACAGGTGCGAAAGCACCTTATGCGCTGCAAGCTTTAATGGTGAAGCAACTGGCTCTTACCCAGTGGATCAGAGTTCAAGTCTCTGGCGGCGTACTTTGCCTCATTAGTATTATCGGTAGAACAGTGCCTTGGTACGGCGCAAAGCAGGGTTCGACTCCCTGATGAGGCTCGTTAGATGTACTATGAAGATGTCATGATAAATATACGCCCCTGTAGCTCAGAGGAAGAGTAGGGGATTAAAACAGAAGAATTTAATCTATGTTACACTGTAGTCATGGGATATAAAGACTACAATAACAAGATGAATGAATATATGAAGAAGCGGTGGGAAATACGCCGCAAGATAGCTGTAGGGTATCTAGGTGGTCATTGTGCTAGATGCGAAGAAGTTGCCGCATTAGATTTTGACCACATAGATCCTACAACAAAAATTATGTCTATAGCCAGAGCTTCTTCTAGAAGTGAGGACTTCTTTTGGGCAGAAGTGGATAAGTGTCAGCTTCTGTGTAAACCTTGTCATCTAGAGAAGACGGCTGAAGACTTGCGCCTCACAAACATTAAAGTGATGTAGCGGGCTTTTACCCCGCGAAACACGGGGCAGTACCGTGGTGGGGTACGTATGATTTAAGGGAGAATAATATGGATGAAATATTTCAACGTACTGACGGTAAATGGGTATTCAAGCATAAGTGCACTAGGAATGAAACTGTGACTAGTGGTCCTTATGAAACTGAGAAAGATGCTAAAGTTGCCCTACGACTACATAAGGTGAATCCTCATGGTTACTAGGCAGTCCAGCGGACGCTGGAAGTGGACATGTAAGTGTGGAAGAAGTCAAGGAAACTATGCTAGTCAGTCTATTGCTCAAATAGCTGAGAGGCTTCATATCGCGGGGTGTAAGAGTGACGAATCCTAGACCTGGCGATTTTGGATTGGTCAGTATTCCTGGCGGAGTAGGTTTTCTTATTCGGGTAGGCCAATGGCTTAACGGTAATGGCTTTCGTAACTACGAACATGCTTTCATTGTTCTTGATGAGTATTCACTGCTTGAGGCCATGCCTGGCGGTGCGATAGTATCGTCTCTGGATAAGTACAGTCATCACAGGGTTCGTTACTCCACAGTAGAGTTGACAGACCAGCAGCGGGCGGATATTGTTAGTCAGGCAAGGAAGCTACAGGGAACACCCTATAGTATTCTGGATTATCTGGCCATCGCGGCGAAGAGATTCAATTTGAAGTTTCCTGGTCTTGATAGTAGAGTTAAGTCTTACAAGCACATGATATGCAGTGTTGTTGTGGCTCATCTGTATGATGATAATGGTTCCCAACTGACAGATCAACCAGCGTATCTTGTTGATCCTGAGATGCTGATTCCTTATACAGTATAATTAAACGCCCGTAAGGGCTATGTCGGTGTAGCTCAATGGATAGAGTAACTGCCTACGAAGCAGTTGGTTGCTGGTTCGAATCCAGTCATCGACACGGGAGTTGCCTAAATTCAATAACTAGTTCTCCCTATAAAATGGTAGATATTGACGCTTCCGCCAGAGAGCGATACCTTCTGGCTTATGCCTCTGTAGAGTAACGGACAACTCAACGGCCTTCTAATCCCGCACTTGTGATAGAATATTCTTATGAAGATATGTCATAGGTGCAAGCTTGAGAAGTCATTAGATCAGTTCAATAAATCTGCCAAGAATGCGGACGGTAAGCATTCTTATTGTAGAGAGTGTAGTAAGCAGCATTATCAGTCTAATAAGGAAACACACCTAGAAAATGTGGCTAGAGTTAGACTGGCTAGAAAACAACTAGCGCGTGATCTGATTGTTTCTAGATTGCAAGTAGGTTGTATAGATTGTGGAATACTAGATATTAGGGTTCTTGAGTTTGACCATATAACTGATGCCAAGATTGATGGTGTCGGACGTATGGTATCTCGCGGTTTTACTTTAGATAAGATTGCACTTGAGATGGATAAGTGTGAAATTCGGTGCAGAAATTGTCATGCTATAAAAACCTATGAGCGAATAGGTACAACTTGGCATGACAGCTATCTGCGGCTATAGCTCAACGGAGAGAGCAAGCGGTTTCTACCCGCTAGGTTGGGGGTTCGAATCCCTCTAGCCGCACTTACTTGATGCTGGTTCGAATCCAGTCAGGGGTGCGTCAACTAAGGAGAAGATAATGAAGGATCTACGACCCGGATGGTCGGTAACCGTAAAGAATACCAAGTATCCCGATGGCGTTGAAGGAACAGTAGTTGATTACAGTCCTGATCGTGGACTTGTTTGCGTAAAGATGAAGTCCTCTGGTAAGAATGATTTTTTCCTTGAGCGTGATGTGGAGCGTAAGCAATAGTGCCTAAGTTCAAGTTTAAGATAGGCGATTCTGTATTGGCTTCTGATGGGAGTATAACTACTATTACTTTTCAGGATAATAGTTATACTGAGAATCGTTATGCTTGTGATAATGGTGAAGTATACTGGGAACACCAGCTTGAAAAGGTATAAGTAAAACGGCCCGAAAGGGCTTAAGCCCGATTAGGTTAATGGGAGACCAGTAGTTTTACACACTACATGCGGGGGTTCGATTCCCTCATTGGGTACGTAAAGGAGATAGTAATGGATAAACAGAGTAAGATATATGGACTGGTATGGATTCTGTCAGCTATAGGAATTCTGCTTATCCTTCCCCATCTGCATAACTAACGGGGCTGGTCGGTTTCGTCTGGTACTAAAACCGCACGCGGAAGTTACTAGCACAAGGGTTCGACTCCCTTCAGCTCCATTTTACAAATAACTCTAGGAGGCGTACTATGAGTACTATGGATTCAGCTAAGATCGGCGACAGGGTGACTATTACCCGTGGAAATTATGCGGGGAAAACGGGAAAGGTAGTTGTTGTTCCCGTTGCATCAATTCTTATGGGTGCACCTGATCTCTATGTAGTTGTAGTAGAGGGAAGCAGAGCTTCTTACCGTAGACAAGATTTTACTGTAGAGTAGTTTTAGGCGCGTAGAGTTAACCAGTCTGGGACTGGAGCTGCCTGCAAAGCAGCCACAAGGAGTTCGATTCTCACTATGCGCTCTTTGGAAGAGTGCCAGAGAGGATTATCGGGCAGTCCTGCTAAGACTGAGGGTTGTAGTAGCCCCGTGGGTTCGAATCCCATCTCTTCCTCAACAATGGAAGTTATGCAACCGGTGAGCAGCTATGTTGGAAACATAGTAAGGGTTAACGCCCTAGTGGGTCCGATTCCCACAACTTCCGCCGAACCTTAATGGGTTCTACAATGGAGGATTTAACATTGGCAGCGTGGCAGGCTCTTGAAAAGCCTACGGTGTAACAGCCGTGAGCGTTCGAATCGCTCATCCTCCGCTCTCCCGTAGAGGCTCCGAAAGGTCGGGTTAGAATAAGCCTCATATGCTCCTATAGCTCAACGGTCAGAGCGTCTGTCTTATTAACAGCCGGTTGTGGGTTCGAATCCTACTGGGAGTACGTTGGGTTTCATGCACGGTTCCTAGCACAATGACAAAAACCGGCAATTATGGGAGTGTAGCTCGGTCTGGTTAGAGCAATCGCCTGATGAGCGATCGGTCGTGGGTTCGAATCCCACTTCTCCTACTTTACTGTTTTACAAAGTTTAATAGCTAGTGTAAACTAGCTATGGGTCGGTAGCTCAACGGTAGAGCACTGCGTTGTGGTCGCAGGTTAATGCGCGTTCGAGTCGCGTCCTTCCCTCTCTGTTCGGATAGCCCAATTCTAGAGGCAGCCAGCAACCTGGAGTGTCCCCTATGTTTTCTGACTACAAGGTTAGGGGTAGTGTGGGTGAGAGTCCCACTCCGAATGGTTTATGTATCGATAACGCGTAACTGGTAGCGCTGCGGCCTGTAAAGCCGTTCCTTCGGGTCTGGGGGTTCAAGTCCCTCTCGATGCACGTAACCCTTGTCATATCTCTTATAGAGGTTGACAAGGGTTTTTCTATGTCCTAGACTCGTGCTACGACACCACCAAGGAGAATGTAATGTTGTGGACTAGAGCCCAAAGGGCACGCTATGTTGAGTTTCCGAGTAGGGCTGACAACATTGAAGATTACCTGGAAGATATGGTAGATGCTTGGCATACTTCTCCTACTGATGTTGGCTTGGCCAACTTCCTTGGAATGACTTGGGAGGAGTATGGTCCTTGGGCTAGTAAGGGTATTGTGCCTGACAGGATTACGTTGATGTGGATTACAGGAGACTACTGAGGAATGCTGTGGATGTCCTTGTGCAGAAGACCCGCGAGAAGGTACCTGTACGGCTCTGTGAGAGCCTGTGGGGCAGTACTTGGACAGAAGGTGCCTTCTCACAGACTGCGCCTCTTAGAGAGGCTTCTACGGATTTTGACAGTAATGAGTTAAGACCTTATACATAACTTACGCGTCTGATGCTATTATCATTAGAGAAATAGCGCTAGACCACCATATCTAATCACGTTTTGGGCTACTTACATGGACAACTTTTACTAAAAGCAGTGTGGGGTACGAGGGCTATTTTGTCTTTTTGTAAGTATCTAGCCCCCAAAAGTGAGTCGCCATGACACAGCCAGACCCGAACGCGCCTTCTAGTGGTAGTTGGTCGTGGGCTGTCCAGAGAGAGTTGGATGGTCTTCAAAGAAGCATAGATCAACGCTTAAGTGATATGACCAATCAGATAACCAAGTTGGTCAGTATCACTGAATACTTGGCTGATAAGCGAGGATTAGATCTAGAACTTCGCGGATTACGAGAAAAAATCGTAGATGTGGAGAAAGATTTAGAGACGTTTAAAGCAGATGTGAGAAGAGCACTTGATGAGTTTCGTAGAGATAATTCTCTGGACCATGCCAGATTGGAAAGAGCGATAGCGGAAGAAGTATCAGCCAGACATACTGAACGAATAACAGAATCAAACTCACGTAGAAGTACTCTTCGTTGGGTTATAGGTATTGTTATCATACCTGTGGTGATGATAGTAGTAACTATCTGGACCAGCAAGCACTAGACAGATGATCCCTTGTAGTGGTAGGCTAAGACCTGTACTACAAGGGATCTATTATTTTTGGAGGAAGAATGAAGATTAGTAGTCTGTCGGCTCTTATTGATCTGGCTGAGGATGATGATCGGGTTTATAGTGTTCTCACAGATATGTCTTTGGGACGTCGAAAGGCTTCTGCGAGGATTTATGAACTGACAGAGTATACTGTCTCTGATTATACGGTGCATTCTTACCGTAACTGGGCTAACACTGGAAAGTTTATTCCCCCTGAGAAGCCTGTGCTTCGTTTGGTTGAAGACAATATCGCTACAGTTCTGCCCTTTCAGGCCCCAGAGTTTAAGAAGGGTAAGGCACAGTCTTCTGGTAAGCGTGTTATTGCTTTCGGAGACTTCCAGATCAACAAGCATGACCCGAAGTTCCTTTCCAAGGCTCTTGATCTGATTGAAGATCAGCAGCCTGATATCATCTGTCTGACTGGTGATGAGAGTGATAACAGTGCTGTTGGCCGTCATGCTCAGGGTTTGAGGGAGGAGTTTGAGTCTAATCTTCAGGATCAGATTGATGAGACTGTATATTGGCTTACAGATATTCGTGAGGCTGCACCCAATGCAAAGATTCACATGGCACATTCCAATCATATGAATTGGATTACCCGCGCCGCAGAAACTCGTCTTCCTGGTTATTCTACTCTTCGGGCTCTTTCTCCAGAAGAGATGTATAAGCTTGATGAGCTGGATATTCAGTACGAGCGTCAGCTCATTGAGTTCCTGCCGAATTATCTTCTTGGTCATGGACATCAGTGGAATCTTACTTCTGCGTCTCACAAGACCAAGGGTATCGAGCATGTTATGCGCACAGGTTGTTCTATCCTTGCCGGGCACGTTCACCAGGCTACCCTTCAGACTGTCTTCATCGGTTATGAAGGAAAGGGTGAGCAGAAGGTTTACGCCAATCCTGGTTGTATGATGGACTTTGAGAAGGCTATGGAATCCAATGGCGGTTATATTGGAGGTACTTCTCCTAACTGGTCCAAGGGAATTGTTGTGATTACCCGCGAGGCCGGGCAGAACTATACTGAGCTGGTGCTTGGTCAGAATGACGGTAGCTTCCGGTACGAAGGAGTTGTGTATTAATGATTGCTGTTCTTGGTTGTTTTGGTGTTCTAATATTTGTTCTGGGTATCAGTGCTGGTATGGGTGCCCTGACTATGGTGGCTCTTGGAGCTTTTGGATTTCATGTGTCCTTCTGGGCAGCTTGGGCTATCTATGTTGTTCTCAGTGTTATCTTCCAATCTGTTACATATAAGGAAAAGTAAATGGCATACAACCCTATGAAGGACTTGAAGGAGTTTCATGACAAGTTCGATAGGGACGGAAAGGGACGCCAACAGCGTCCTATTTCTGTTTCCCTATTTGATAAAAGAAAGGCTCTGATAGCGGAAGAATTCAATGAGGTAATGGAGGCCATGGAAGACTTCACTACCTTTGTAAATACTACTCTCCACGACAACAATATCCTTGATGCCAGAGAGCCATTTTTTCATATTGCAAAGGAATTGGCTGATTTGCTCTATGTTGTTTACGGAACAGCGGAAGAATTGGGTATTCCTTTGCAAGAGGTATTCACTGAGGTTCACAAATCTAACATGTCTAAAGTGTGGCCCGATGGAACTGTACACTATAATCAGATAGGTAAAGTTCTTAAACCAGATACCTATTCCCCACCTGATCTAGGACATCTATTCAATGAGCGGAATTTCTAACGGATGGTACAGAACCAACCAGGACAACGAAGCGTGGCAGCAGGAAAGCTGGACAGCGAACACTGGACAGCAGTATGAACATCAGTTGCCTATACACTCTGCTTATCATGTTTGTTTGTTCATAGATAATGTTCACTATCCTGCCGAGTATTATCAAGTGACTGGTGAATTGTGCCCGCATGATATGCAGGCAGATGAGTTGGGGCCTATACATGAACCAGGATGGACTGTCCTGGATAACAGAAACTAAGGAATAATATGACAGACTTATCCACAAATATCGGTTGGACTCCTCAATCCGGCGTTGGTTTTATCCATGAGGTAGCTGATCCTGGGCAGACTTTCACTGAGGATCAGCTTCCAGATCCTGAGGTTCAGCGCGCATCTGGTATTAATCCTGATCTGTACCGTGCTGCTCATGGCCTGTACGTGAGCCCTGCTGTGGCTCCTAAGCCCTATTTTGTGGGCACTGAGACTGGACTTGATGCCAAGTCTGCTGTAGCTGCTACGGGCAACGTAGAGTCCTTTATGAGTGTTCCTAGCCCTGCAACTCAGGTAGCTGACGCAGAGCAGGAAGAAGTTTTGGTATCTGACGCTAAGGAATAGTAGTATTTGAATAACCCTCTTGGTATCATTACTGAGAGGGTTATTTCTATGAGGAGACAATATGGCTAGAGAGAAAGCACGTAGTAGAGCGGGTTCGGCTTGGGACAGAACATTTTTGGGGCAGAGAGACTACGGTCCTGCTACACCTACGCCCAGAAGGACATCAGTTCCTCCCAGAGGGGTGTTCGGGGATGCGGAGGCTGAGCGTATTCAAGTTCAGCAGAATACTGATTATCTGACTGCGCAGGAAATAGCCTTGGCTCTTATGGGTAATGACAAGCCTTTGTTACCTTATCAGCCTACGCCTACTATTAATCCGGGGAGACCTAGAACTCTGGCTGCGGGTTACGATCAGAATACTATGACGATGCGCGTGAAGTTTCGAGATGGAGAAATGTATGAGTATTATCAAGTTCCTCCTTCGGTCTGGTACCAATTTCAGAGAGCGCAGAGTCCAGGAAGATTTATCAATAGCAAATTGAACTCTTATCCCTACAATCGCGGATTGGCCTAATGACCTTACACTCGACTACACATGATCTGACTGACAGATTATTTTGGCATACTATAAGACTGGACCCTAGATCCGATCTATATCACCGATTCCTCACCCATGAGACACAGTATCCGTACCGTGAATCCAACTCCCACATCTTCCGTCTTCCCTTCTCCACCTTCGGGCTGGTCTTCGGCAAATGGGAAGAGACTGGACGCACCGAGGAAGAGTCCCTGTTAGCCGCGCTAGGTGGAAGAGAAGTGCCTGCGGATTCCATAGAGGGTATGACCCGACCAGTTCAGGCAGTATCTATGGATGATCAGATCCAAGCACTGTCTGACCAGTGCGGGCTTCTCAAGTATTTCCCACCAGGGAGCAGCAATGCTTAATCTATTTGGAAAGCCATACCGTCCTGACTTATCTCTGAAGAACAGTATCGTTACCAAGCTGCGACGGCAGACTTCCAATGAGGAGATAGTTCGTTGGGCGGATAATGCGCATACTGGTATGGGAAAGAATATCCAGGAATTAAGAAAGAGCCTGACCCGTGGAGATTCGGGCCAAGCTCTTGTCTATTCCAGAGATTTGCGTGCTGGGGCTGTTACTTTACTTGCCGCTCTTGAAGTGCTGGAAGAGCGTTTTAATTCTGTACTATAAGGTAGTAGCAGAATACTCCGAAGCAGTATAGGCAGAACAGGATTCCCATAAGCTTTATAAAGTTCCAGATCAAGTTAATAACAGGATTTGTATTGAACCAGACTCCAAAACGGGTCTGGTCAATTTTATGTCCAATGTAGGCTCCAGCCATTGTGGCACCCGCTACTTTGACCGCGTCTTCTACTGGGTGACGCTCTGGCATGTTGTTGAGTTCTTCCATGTCTCCTCCTGGGTAGTTGTTGTGGTCCTACCGTACTGCTAGGTAGGGGTGTTGTCAATATCCAGTAGAATGGGCAGTACGTGAAACTATTATTTGGAGAATTATATGACTACTGAGATACCGGATATTGATCTTGACGATCTTGATGATGAGGAACGTCAAGCCTTTGATAATTTAAAAATTGAGCTGGATCCTCATTCTCAGGCATTCATTGACGCTTTGGTCGAAAGACTTCTTATTTTCACAGATGAACTGTCAGGACATCCGCTGTATGGTTACCAGAGACCTTTTGCCGCGCGTATTATGGAGTCTGTCATACTTAATGATGGTGCACGAATAACTGCGTTGTTTTCTCGTCAGAGTGGAAAGACTGAGACTGTAGCTAATACTATTGCCACTCTTATGATTATGCTTCCCAGACTTGCCAAGGTTGAGCCGTTTTCAGAGTGGCTGGAGCCTTTCAGGGAAGGAGTATGGGTTGGTGCTTTTGCGCCTGTTGATGATATGGCTAAGACTTTGTTCTCTCGTATTGTTTCTACTCTTACGTCGGAAAGAGCGCAGGCTATTCTATTGGATCCTTCTATTGACGAGCGCGTAGTTGGTAAGGGTTCAGAAATCAAATTAGATCGCTGTGGTTCTATTGTACGTCGTCAGACAGCTCACCCTAGAGCTAATATTGAAGGAAAGACTTATCATATTGCTTTGCTTGATGAGGCACAGGTAGCTGATCAAAAGGTTGTGGACAAGTCCATCAGTCCTATGCTTACCTCTACTAATGGTACGTTTATCATGACTGGAACTCCTTCTTACGAGAAGGGTATTTTCTATAAGGAAATTCAGGACAACAAACGTAATGCTCTTAAGCGCGGCGAGAGAACTAATCATTTCGAGGCGGATTACAGGGAAGTAGGAAAATGGAATCCCAGATATAAGAAGTCTTCCGAGAAGCAGATGCTTATTATGGGTAAAGAATCTGATGAGTTCAAGTTGTCTTTCCGATTGATGTGGCTTTTGGAACAGGGAATGTTTACAACCTCTGAGCGTTTGCAAGAGCTTGGGGATAAGAGTATGCAAACTGTCAAGGCTTATTATGAGACTCCGATTATTATAGGTATTGATCCGGGCCGAAAGGTGGACAGTACTATTGTTACAGCAGTATTTGTTGACTGGTCCCGTCCAGATGAATTCGGTTACTATAACTGTCGTATTCTTAACTGGCTGGATTTGCAAGGTGAAGGCTGGGAAGAGCAGTATCATAGAATTGTAGAGTTTATTTCTAAGTACAATGTCTGGGCTGTTGGTGTGGACTCGGGTGGTATGGGTGATTTGTTTATTTCTCGACTTAGAGTTCTTCTTCCTCATGTCACTATTATTGATGTTTCTTCTCAGCGTCCGGCACAGTCAGACAGATGGAAGTATCTTAGAGAAATGCTGGACAGAAATCCGGCCAAGCTTGGTTGGCCAGCACATGCGAATACCGTGAAGCTGCGTACCTATAAGAACTTTATTCAGCAGATGTCTGATCTTCAGGTGAAGTTCGAGGGTCCTTATATGCTGGCAGAAGCGCCTAAAGAAGTTAATGCTCATGATGACTACTGTGATTCCCTGGCGATTGCACTCAGTATCATTCCAGAATCTGTACAGGAATCTCTCGAAGTTTCGAACAATCCCTTCTATGACAGACGTCGCTCCTAACGACGGATTAAGTTATTAGCAAATTCGTATATCATAAGACATAGACCGGTCTTATTAACAAAGGAAATTATTATGGCAAATATGTATGAGGAGTCAGGGAGAGTTACTAATCTAGCTCCTACCCCTACATTCCCGGAAAGAGATCGTGGAGCCATCAACTACGAGTCCAAGGGTGCTTCTAACCCTGAGCGTCGTGGTCCATTGCGCTTTGAGGAAGGGTTGGCAACTGATACAGACGTGCCTTCCGATTTCCAGTTAGGCGCAATGCAGGGATATCGTACCGCTCCCGGTCGTCCAAATCACAACATGAATGTGTTTGAGAAGCCAGCAGCGGAGACTATGAAGCAGAGAGCCCATGTTGGTTCCGCAGCATGGATTGATTCCGCTACTATGCTGGGCGACTTCACTCATGGTGTAAACGTGGATGCTAATGCGTCCCGTCGCTTCGAACAAGTGAATCGCAGCGGGGGCAGATATGAGAGATTACATTCCAGTATCGTCAGTGATTAGTCTTGCTTAAAGTCTGTGCTATACTTAGTGCATGACTATAAGACTATGTAAACTCGATGATTGTGATAGCAAGTATTACTGTAAGGATTACTGTGTCGTACATTACACACGGTGGAAGCGGCACGGTGATCCTTACTTTGTAACTCCCCCAAAGGATAATCCTGGAGTAACAAAACCTCGTAAGCCTAGATCATCCGCAGAGGATATAATCATAGGTGACACCTACGGTTACTGGACTGTAATAGGAAACTTCTATAGAGCAGGTAGCAACAACGATGCTTTCTTCCCTTGTGTTTGCAAATGCGGAACAGAGAAGGATGTAAAGCTCAGAGTTCTAAGAGAAGCCGGAAGTGGTAAGAATGGAATCTCCTGTGGTTGTTACCACAAGGAAGTAATGGCCACTAAGAGAAAATATTTCTTTGAACCCGGAACTACAGGATATAACTGGGAAAGAACTTTATGGACAGAGTATAAAATCACTACAGAGCAGTATCACGCACTGCTGATCGGGCAATCAGGATTGTGTGCTATCTGCTGTGATCAGCTTATAGACCCACATATAGATCATTGTCATAAAACTGAACAAGTACGCGGATTACTGTGTCATCACTGTAATACCATGTTGGGTCTTGCCAGAGACGATATACTTATTCTTACGAATGCAATTAACTATTTACTTAAGGATTACTAAATGGATCACGGAGAATTAATCAATCGCTTTACCTATCATGCACCAAATGCTGAAGCAATAACCAAACATGTGGATGTAAGAAGTAAGGCATTGGACTTCGCTTTATGGCTGGATACAGTTCTGCCAGAGGGAAGAGACAAGTCTATCGCTTTTACAAAGCTTGAAGAAGTAATGTACTCAGCAAACGCGGCTATAGCGAGAAACGGAAACTAATATGAGCGTAGAGACAGATGTAGCAACAAAGCTTACCAACTTGAAGAACACAGTTGATGGAAGTCTTCATGAACTTGTTACCAAGCTTGAGGCTATTTTCCAGCACGTCACTAATTCCCACACTGAGGATGTTGTGAAGGCTGCTGTTGTAACTGACGTAAACGATGCTGCTTCACATGTTGCGGTTATTGCGGATACTATGCGCTCTGACGTTGATGTAGCTGCCAAGACTGTTGACACTGTGGATAACGCGGTTGACGCTACTGTCAGCAAGTAATTAAACCATCTAAAAGAAATGGACCTAGCACATGGCCGTTCACGCATTTAACGGTACGCTTACCGCGTCTACCGTATCCTCAACAACTCTCACATCTTGGCAGCCATATGTGGCTATCACTGTTGCCGCTTCTCCGGCCGGAACAGTTTGGGTAACCACTGATGGGTCTACTCCTACAGTTGGTGGCGCTGACTGTGAAGCTGTGGCTTCTGGTACTACCGCTGTTCTGAAGAATTTCGGGCCACGTCCAGAGCTTACTACCGCTGGTGATTCTACTGGTGGGCTTATGCCTTCTTCTCCACCTGTGTTTGGTACTGCTCAGACTGTTGTAAAGATGATTTCTTCAGTAGCTGCTGTATTCAACGCAGAGCTTAATCAGTACCCTGGTGCTGCTACAGTCCTAGCCTAATAGGGGTAGTAGTGGTGCTCTTCAATGATAGACGTTCCGCTACTACTGTGGATCTTATAGAGAGTGCTGGTGTTCTTAATCAAAAGGATGCCAGCACTCTTGGACTGAACTCCTATGGATACAGCGGCGGCAAGCTTCCAGTAAGAAATGATATGCCTAAAACAGCAGGCCCCATAGATCAGACCACTGCTGTAGTGAATATGAGATAGGAGAAGAGATGGCTGCTAATAGAGCAACATCACCTACACTAGTAATTAACACAGTTTTACCTGTTTCGTTTCCCCAGTACTTCGCAACGATAACAGTGATCAACAGAAACACCACTGGAACAGTATGGTTCCGAACAGATGGTCAGCCTCCAGTTATTGGTGCTGATGACAACTATCCTGTTTTACCTCTACAGTCAGTATCCGTGCCTAATGGATCTTTGACTCAGGAACCTGTACAACGAGTAATATCCGGAACACAAATCCAACTTGTTTCCGATACAGCGTGTCCGATCACGGTATACGCTACATAGTTCAGGGAGTCCTTAATGGCTCAGCATATTACCAGTGGAACCACTACTGGTGGAACAGTATCCACTATTACCTTTACTACTTGGTACAAAAGTATAGAGATTATTAATAGAAGTACTAACGACATGTGGGCGCGCGTAGACAGTGTTGATCCCACTATTGCTGGGGATGAGTGTTTCTTCGTTCCTGGTATGAGCTTTATTGACGTAGCTAATCCTCAGCGTGCGCCAGAACCAGCGTTAGCAACTACACCTAATACTGTTGTCAAGATTCTTACAGCAACAGCTTCTAATTACACCATTCAGGTTGGTGTGTAATGAGTACTCGTGGAAGTTTCGTAGAGGTACCATCCTCTCTTCCTCCCAGCGGGACCGCGACAGGAGACCTGACAGGTACGTACCCAAATCCTAATGTACTGAGTACACATCTAACGTCAGCCCTTCCACTGGCTCAGGGTGGAACTGGTAGTGTTACACAGAATTTTGTGGACTTAGTTAATCCACAGACTATTTCCGGAACTAAGACTTTTTCAACTTCCCCTAGTTTACCCGCGCCTGTTAACGCGGGAGACGCAGCCACAAAGGCTTATGCTGATGGTATCTCTGCTGGTGTGTCTGTAAAGATGTCAGTGGCAGCGGCTACTGCGGCAGCTCTTCCAACAAATATATATAACAACGGTATAGCTGGTGTAGGGGCAACCCTTACTGCCTCAGCGGTTGGTGTACTTACAGTAGATAGTTATACTGTTCTTCTGAATGACCGTCTTATTGTAAAGAACGAAGTAGCTCCAGCAAACAACGGTATCTATACAGTTACCACTTTAGGTACTGCCAGCGTTGCTTATGTTCTTACTCGCGCCACAGATATGAATACTCCAACTGCTGTAGTAGCTGCGGAAGCTCTTGTCAATAACGGAACAGTAAATGCTAAGTCCAGTTGGATTGTTACTGGTTCTGCTCCTTATGTTATCGGCACAACAGCTATCAACTGGACTCAGTTCACCAGCCCTGGAACTATAACTGCTGGAACTGGTATCACTGTTGTCGGTAGTCAGGTAAGTCTTACAACTCCTGTATCGGCTGCTAATCTTCCTTCCGCTACAACCAGTACTTTGGGAGTAGTTCAGTTAACTGGAGATTTGTCGAATGTTGGTAACTCTCCTCAGGTTGTGAGTACTCATTTGAGTTCTGCGTTGCCAATGGCTCAGGGCGGAACAGCGGCTACAACAGCTATTGGTGCCAGAACTAATTTAGGATTAGGAACGGCAGCTATAGCCAATATTGATCTTACTGGTACTGATATTGCTAATCTTGGTTCACGGGCTGCCGGTGGAACAGGTCAGCTTGCTGATGCTGGGCACATACATAATATGCCTAGACTGGATCAGGTGAATGCTCCTACTTCTGCTGTAGCTATGAATAGTCAGAAGCTTACTGGTTTGGCTAACGGAAGTGCTTCAGGTGATGCCGCTGCATTCGGACAGATACCTACTACTCTTCCTCCTTCTGGATCAGCCAGCGGCGATTTAACAGGAACGTATCCAGGACCAACACTTACAGCTACTACTAATGTCAACACAATAGTAAGAGCCAATCGCCTGGATCAAATGGCTAAACCTGCTGCTTCTGTGGATATGAATAATCAGAAAATCATTAACCTGATCAATGGAACATCTCCTACAGATGCTATTACTCTTCAGCAGATACCAGGGTCTCTTCCTCCTACTGGTCCAGCGACAGGTGACCTTACTGGAACATATCCTGCTCCTACTCTGGTAGGAACTACCAATGTCAATACAATCATTCGCGCCAACAGACTGGATCAAATGGCCGCACCAACAGCGGCAGTATCAATGAATGGTCAGAAGTTGACTTCTCTTGGTGCGGCTACTGTTTCTACTGATACTCCACAGTTCGGTCAGGTTCTTCCGCTAACAGGTGGAACAGTAACAGGAACTCTGACTGTAGTAGAGAACAATATCAATGTGGATGTTGCTCAGGGAATATCTGCGGGAGTATCTACAGGTCTTCTCAGTGGTGGAGCGATGTCTATCAATGGTGGTAATCCAGCAGCAGTAGATATTCAACCATTCGTAGGTTATGTAGTGGACTATGTTACTTCTCCTACTACACCCACAGTACAGAGAGTTTCTACCGGAACCGTATCGACAATAGTTCTTTCTGGTGGATCTCTTGCTAATGGTGTTACTTATCTCTCTGTGGATAAGACTGGTACGTTCTTTCAGACTGCTGCTGTCCCTAGTCCTGACGATATGCGCAACCGTATTCTGTTTGGCGCCACGTTGAATAACATCGGGGTAAGTATTAATGCTGTAGAAATGTTTCCTTCTATTTTGCCTAATCCTCTACAACAGATTTATGACTTGATGGAGGCTATAGGCCCATTTAATACTTCGGGCAATATTATTACTGCACCTAATGCCAATTTAACTATTAGTCAGTCATCTGGAACTATATTTAACAGAAGCCTAAATTGGGCTAATGATCAAAATAGTCCACATATAGGTTCAACAACAGCTCAAGCTGTGGCATCTTTCCGTTATGGTACTGCTACTAGTACCACCTTTGGATCTATTACAACAAATATAGATCCAGGACACTATGATAATGCCGGAGTAATAACAGCAGTTCCTGGGGGTAAGGCTACTATTCAAAGAATATGGATATCTCTTGCTTCTCCTGTTGCGAATCAAATAGGTATTCAATATGGTAATACTCTTTACAGTAATTTAGGTACAGCCCAATCTGCTGCGGGACTTGCGTATAATGCTCCTAATCCGCAATTTGTGGCCAATGCTGCCCTAGTAGCTTATCTATGTGTTCTTCAAAATGCTACAACTCTTAACAATACTGCACAGGCTATAATAATACCAGCAGGAAAATTCTCTACCTTCTAAGGAAATACTATGGCATTTGATTTCTTTGCTCAGGATGATGATGGTGATTTAATCACTAATCCTATGTGCAATGTGTTCCAGGCTGTTACTGACTCCAGTGGTAATTTCTCTGTAGATGTCACTAATGACAACTTGACTAATGTATATACTGCCCATGTTTCTCCTAAGGCAACAGGATCAGCAGTAACAAATATGATGGTTGCCAATATTACTACTCTCACCACAACAACTGTTGCGGGCACTGTTTATGAATTTACCAGCCTATTAGGAGTTCTGGGATTAACTGCTGCAACCAGTAAGACAGTTTATGTAACAGTTATTGCAGATCAATCGTAATTAAAGTTATGGTAATCTGAGTACCAAGAGATACTAATTCGGCGAATATAGAAACGGATCCAAATGTCAGCAGTAGCTTTCTACTCTCCATCTATGAGAGCAGCTTCATCAGACCTAGCGATAGCAATTTCGCCCCTAGGTCTAGTTGAATTGTCTGATGAAGAATTCGAAATGCACGGCCCAAGACTCAACCGCTATGCCGAATACTGGGCTTGGTATCTAGGACATCACTGGGGAACTCGTAGAGAGTTCGGAGATCCTCAACTTACCTTTAATTACATCAAGGCTTTCGCCGATTACATCAATAACTTCTGCTTCTCCAGAGGCATCGCTTTTGATGTTGCCAAAGAATTTGAACACATTGTCCCTGCACTCCTGAAGCGTATATGGCAACAGGATAATAACATGAAGGCGATAACGTGGGAGATGGGGCAACAGGGTGGTGTCTCTGGAGATTGCTTTGTCAAGGTTGCTTATGAGCCTGCTTGGCAGGATGAAGCAGATAACTGGCATGCCGGGAAGGTTAGAGTTATTCCTTTGAACTCTGCTTTCTGTTTCCCTACCTGGCATCCGCACGATAGAGATCGCTTGTTAGAGTTCAAACTTAAGTACCGTTTTTGGGGTACGAATACAGAAGGTACAAGATCTGTCTATACCTACACAGAACTGATTCGTGCGGATATTATCAGAGAATTTGTCAATGATGAATTGATTGATGAGAGACCTAATGTTCTGGGAGAGATCCCTATTGTACATATAGCTAATCATCCTGCTTCTGGATCTCCCTGGGGAATGTCTGATGTCCAGGATCTTATTTCCTTGAATAGACAGTATAATGAAACTGCTACTGATATCGCAGATATTGTCAATTATCACGCGGCTCCTATTACCGTAGTTATTGGAGCAAAGCCTTCTCAGCTTGAGAAAGGTACGAACCGTGTGTGGTCTATTGGTAATAAGGATGTAGACGTACATAATCTAGAAAACGGCGTAGAACTAGACGGACCCCTTGAGACTCTTCAGATGTTGAAGATAGGTATGCACGAAATGGTGGGTGTTCCTGAGTCAGCTCTTGGACAGTCACAGCCTATTTCCAATACTAGTGGAGTGGCTCTTGCTATACAATTCATGCCACTTATGCAAAAGTTTGAGCTAAAGAAGATACAATATGGTAAAGGGCTAAAGAAGATAAATGAAATGGCTCTTCGCACATTGTTTATCTTTGAGCCCGAGTCAACTTTGTATGACCCGGATACAGAAGGTGTTATACAACCTGGGCAGCCTTTCCAGTTAGATCCTTCAGATCCACTGGTTTATTTCTGTGATATTGACTGGCCTTCACCATTACCCGTGGACAGGTTGATCAAGCTCAATGAAATAGGCGCTATGATGAATATGAATCTTGAGAGTCGTAGGGGAGCCCTAAAGGATCTGGGTGAGCAGTTCCCAGATGAGAAGCTCCAAGAAATCTATGATGAGCTTCATGATGACGCGGTTCGTGATGGTGCTCTTCGTATGGCCAAGACTCAGATTGATTCCGTGATTCTTGGGCTTACCGGAATGGTTCCACAGCCCGATGGTACTTCTCTTCCTGATCCTAATGCGGTCCCGGAAACAGATGCTGAGGGTAATCCAAAACCTACTAGCAATGGTCCGGGTAATATTTCTGGTCCAGATGTAAGCAAACTTGATGGATCTGGATCCATGGAAGTTATGCAGAAGCTAGTAGTAGACGCTTATGGTACGAAGCTTGGCACTCGCCAACTTCCTACCGATGACAGTAAATAAGATAGTATATTTTATTCGGGACATATTCGGAAAACAACGAGTTAAAACTTAGGAGATAATATGACAGTTCCAACACAGCCTGGTTTAGAGGCGTCAATTGGGTCTCTAACCCAACAGGATGCTCCACCTCATAATGGGGCACAAAGTCCTAATCCTTCCCCATCGTCTTTTGCGCATGGTGCAAATGGGGAGAGAACCTTTACTGCTGACGATATTGCGAGAGCGCGTAAGGAAGAGAAGGACAAGCTGTATCCGGAAATCACTGCTCTGAAGGATCAGTGGTCTCAGGCTCAGAAGACGTTGGACAGCCTTCAAGCTCAACGTCAAGCGGAACTTGATGAGATTGAGCGTCTAAAGAAGGAAAAGGAATCAAAGCTAAAGGCTAAGAAAGATGAAGAGATGTCTGCTAAGCAGCTTCTAGAAGAGCGTCTTGCTGAAACCCAGCGAGAGTTTGCAGAGAAGATTTCTCGTATTGAGAGCGAGCGCGAAGCAGAAAGAGCACTCCTGGCAAAGGAACGTGCTTATCAGGAGTTGACGGATTATCGTTCTGCAAAGATCGCAGAGGCAGGCAATACTGTCGCCCCGGAATTCTATGACTTCATTAATGGTAACAACAAGGAACAGATTGATTCAGCTATAGCAAGGGCTCAAGAGTCCACAAAGTCTATCCTTGATCAAGTTACTCAAGCACAGTCCCAGAGACAGCAAGGGAACGTAGGTGTAAGACCTACTGGATATCCGGCTATGGGACTTATGGATAGTGTGAATGGTCAAAGACCGCCTACTCCAGAAGAAATCAATGCAATGACTATGGCGGAGTTCGCGGAATATCGCCAGAAGAATGGTATGGCGAAGAACGAAGCGCAACGCAATCGTGGACTATTCAACTAAGTTTAATAACAACCTGGGTACGGCTAGTGCCCGAACCCTAATAATCGATAAGGATTAACTATGGCTGGTAGCGCAATAACGGGCACACCGAATATCACCGGTACCCCAACATCTTATCCAGGTGGAAGCTCAGCGCTTTCTCCTGCTATTCAAACCGTATGGTCAAAAGAAATTTTATTCCAGGCAATGCCTATTTTGCGTTTCGAGCAATTCGCAGTAAAGAAGACAGAGCTTGGAGTTACCCCCGGTCTTACAATTAACTTCATGCGTTACAATAACCTTGGACAGGCTTCTCAGCTTGTTGAAGGTATCCGTATGCAGACCAATCCTTTGACAGCTTCTCAGTTCTCTATCACTGTAGCTGAGCAGGGATTTGCTGTTGCTGTTTCTGAGCTTCTGCTTAACGCTTCTTTTGATGATGTTATGGCATCCGCCTCTCGTCTACTTGGACGTAACATGGCAACATACCTAGACATCTCTGCACGAAACACTTTGCTTCAGGCCTCTTCTCAGATCTATGGGTACCAGAAGGACACTGGTGCTCTTAACAATCAGGTTTACTACAACATTGGTACTGTTGGTACTGGTAATGCAAGCATGACTGGTGACTTCAACCTATCCTCACAGACTGTATTCGACGCTGTGGAAACTTTGGCTACAAAGAATGTGCCACGTTTGGGCGAGACTTATGTATGTTTCGTACACCCTCACCAGTCACGTTGGTTAAGAAATGACCCACAGTTTATCGAGCAAACTAAGTATGCGGCTCCCGGGAACTTCATGATGGGAGAAATTGGGAGATTAAATGACGTAGTTTTCATAGAAACTACACAGGTTCGTAACGTTGTTAATGGTGCCGGTGCGGGATGGACAACTGATACTACTACTGGTGGTGTAACAACTGGTAATGGTTCTGCTAATCGTTACGATTCCATCTTCATTGGAGATAATGCATTCGGTCACGCTATTTCACTTCCCGTTGAATTACGTGATGGTGGTATCCTTGATTTCGGAAGAGAGCACGCTTTAGCGTGGTATGCTATTTGGGGATTAGGGCTAATCACTGACATTTCCGTGGTCGTGGCCTCCACCAACTAGCACTAGACTCAAACCCCACATTAAGGAAGCCCTGCCTTCATATTCAATTAGAGGGCAGGGCTTTTCCTTGTATAATTTAACTAACATGAGACACAAACTAGGAGAATAGAATGGCCGCTAGAAAGAGAGCTGGAGACCTTACAGGTCTGGAGACTGAGCGTCTTGTCAAGGAAAATCAGGCAGAGCTTAAGCTTCGTGCGCAGGAAATAGCCATGATGGCTGAAATCGAAAATGAGCAGAATGATATTCCTGTTGATTACTCTGAGGGCCCTGTTGAGCCTCCTGTGGTTGAGGAGCTTTATGTAGCTGAAGTAAAGCTAGAATCTCCTACCAAGGTAATCATCCCTAATACTACCCTTGAGAAGATGACATTCGGTGCCGGAAAGCACTATGACTTTGAAGAGGGAAAGAAGTATACAGTTCCTATTGAGTTGGCACGACACTTGGAAAGCAAGGGCCTTCTTTACACAGGTGCTTACCGTTAAGATAAGGAAACTAAATGTCCGGTAATTACACAGATACAACAGACAGAGCCATACTCAACTGGACTACGGGAACATCTCTAGGTGGTTGGGTTCCTCCAACTACTGTATATGTTGCGCTTCTTACTGCTGACCCTAGCATTATCGCGGCTATACCCACAGATCCTCACCTATCAGAATTAACTGAACTTTCCGCCACAGGCTATTCGCGTCAGGTTGTTACTTTCTCTTCCGCGTCGTCTCCTGGTTCTGGCGGACTTAGTCAGATTCAGAATAGTAATCTGGTTACCTTTGGTCCTTTTACTGGCGCTTCCGGTTCTTCTACTGCTACTACTTTCGGTGCCTTGGTAGACCACGCTACTGGAACTACTGGACAGGTTATCCAGACTTGGCAGTGGGATAATCCTATTGTTGTTCCACAAGGACAGTCTATTACTATCCCTATCGGCGATCTAACATTGACACAGCAGTAAGAAGGAATAGATGCTAGCTACCCAGGATATTATTCAACGAGTAAGAATCGAGTTGGGGGACACTGGCGCACCGTTCTCAGACTCTTTCTTGGGAACTGGCCTAGTGTCCACATATGATCTCACTGAATTTAATGTATACAACATAGTCATCACCTGGATACATAATCAGTCGCCTATTCTTTTGGTGGCTAATACTGATTATGTTATCAACTCGCAAGAGGGGAGAATATTCCTTCAAGGACCGTCCTCCCCTCTTCCGCAAGGTGACAGTCTTGTGGTGAGCGGTTTAGCCGGAGGTATGTTCTCTGATGATGAACTCACTATGTTCATTAATGACGCTGTTCTTCAGCACTGTGAGGGACGTTCTGTAAAGACACGTTTTAAAGACTCCAATGGTTTTATTCAGTTTATAAATAATCCTATGGATCTCTCTAATCTTCCTGAGATTGAGAGAGTTCTCATAGCTATTCGTGCAACCATTGATGCTCTGTGGGCTTTGGCTACTGACGCAGCCACAGATATTGATATCTCTTCTGCTGACGGAACCACTGTTCCCCGTAATCAGAGATACCGTCAGCTACGCCAGCAGATAGACGGAATGTACGAAAGATACAATCAACTGTCAGCCATGTTGAATGTTGGTCTTAACCGTATTGAGATGTCTAAGATTCGTAGAGTTTCCCGCACAACTAATCGTCTTGTTCCTATCTTCGTGGACAGAGAATACGATGATTACCAGCTTCCACAGAGACAGCTTCCACCTATTGATACTCCTGACATAGATGAATCCAATATTGCTAGCCCGATCTTCGGCGGAATGTGGGGCTTGTAATGAGTCGTATAGGTTGGAAAGGTGGACGCTTTAATGTAGATTTCGAAACAGCAGAAATTTACAGTGGTCTACGGGACTGGCAGCGTTGGACGGGAGATCATGTCAACTACTATCGTTTCTACTACGACGAAAGTACTAGAGATCCTGTATACGGAGAAGCCTCAGGTCCGTTAGGTCGAATCTATTTTGGACCTAATATTGTTCCTGCTCTTCACGTTATTCACGTAGAAGGAGACAACCAGGACACTGTTCAAGGTTTCAATTACAATGATTCTGCTCACGTTACTTTATCTTTCGATCAGGTACATCGTATGGGAATCGGCGACCTGGATATAGCTACTGAGACTCAGGATTACCTGAGAGATAGATTTGAGTATCGTGGAAAGATTTACCGAGTAACAAATATTCAAATACTGGGGCAGATTCAGCGTAAGCCGATAGTTATTACTATTGACGGCAGTCAGATCAGACCTAATGAAATGGTCAATGATCTACAGTTCTCTCAATATGCAAATGGTTGGGGAACGTTCCCTGATGGGTACGACGCTACTAAGGTCAAGAGTAATAGTATGACCAATCAGATACAACAATTCCTTCCTGCTCTTCTTTCCGATCCCGCGTTTTCGCCAGAAGATGACGGCTATGGAGAAGATGAGTATGGAGCCCAGGAATACGGCGCTTAAAGATAAGGTGAGATATGTCAATCGTTCTTCCAGTGAAAGGCACAAAGAACTGGGATGTCCCTCTTAATGCTGCTTTGACAACTCTTGAGGGCGAGATAGAGGCGGAACCTACCCGCGCTGACGCTGCGTATATTCATGTGGGCGGAACAGCGGGAGGAGACTTAACCAGTACTTATCCTAATCCAACTGTGGCTAAGGTTAATGGGGTAACTGTAACTGGTACTCCTAGTTCTGGACAGTCGATTGTTGCTACTAGTTCTTCCGCCGCGTCCTGGCAAACTGTGTCCGGCGGAGGTGCTCCTACTGGCCCTGCTGGTGGAGACTTAGGATCTACTTATCCTAACCCCACAGTGACGTCTACACACCTCTCTGCGGCCCTTCCAGTGCTTCAGGGAGGTACTGGTGCTTCTACGGCTGCGGGAGCCTTAGCGGCCCTCTCAGGGACTCCACTGGATCCTTCTGTATTTAACGTGGTTACCCAATACGGCGCCAAGGGAGATGGACAGTTTGTAGCTGATATCTCTATGAGTAACGGCAGCGCTGTAGTAACTTCAGCCAGTGGAAAGTTTACTTCAGCAGATGTTAATAAGCTGGCTATGGTTCCTCACGGTGCTGGTACTGGTGTGACTACACTTATCACTACTGTTGCCAGTTTCCAGAGTGCTAATCAGATTACTTTGAATGCTGTTAATTCTTCGGGTACCAGTATTACTTCTGGAAATTTCTTGTGGGCATCTGATGATACTACTTCTATTCAGAATGCTATCAACGCTACTTGTACGTACGCGAGTAATCATGGTGCTGCTACTACTCTTCTTCCTGTAGCTCCTAATGGTTACTTCTATGGAATAGGTGGCTCTCTGATAACTGGGGGAGCCACTAAGGGTAATGCTCAGCTTACTTTCCCTATTGATGTGACTACGGGAAACAAGGCGGATGTCAAGATTCTGGGTAAGGCAAATGGTAGTGCTCTTCAACATTGGCAGCAGTTAACTCCACAACTGTCTGGTTCCACTCTTGTCAGTTTTGGTGTGTTCTCAGGTACTGGTACTCAGAACAGTTCTATCAATGCTAACGGTAATGCTTGTGTAATTGGTGGTCCTTCTCAGCCAGGAGGATACGGTATCTCTCCTGGTATCTATTCCAATATGATGATTACCCTTGAGGATATGTCTATCCTCACTACTCACAGTCTTTATGGTATTGGCTATAGTGCTTTCGATTTTTCCGGAGTAGCGAATGCTAATTTAATTAACTTCGCTATCGGGACTACAGGTAACGTTCCGGGGGGAGATTATACTTCTCCAGCGCAGTTCGCTAACGGTGCTGTTATTGGTGGTTTGATGCCCGCCAATGGAAATAACGATAACTGTAAGATCAGTAACTTCACTATTCATGGTGGATATACTTGGGGCTTGTTCGCTACTGAGCATTCGGTAATTGATTCGGCACGTATCCTGTACTGCTGGTCTGGGCTGTGTCCTGTTGGTCTGTACTTTGGGTCTGTTGGTTCTACCCATGGTATCTGGGTTAATCAGATATCTATCGAGGGATGTACTAATGAGATTGAAATAATTGGTGCTGGTTCTGCTGGTATTGGCCCATTCATTCATATCGATCAGTTGGATACTGAATCCAGTAATCCTACTTTCATTGATAACAACAGTGGTGTTGGACTAAACGCGGCTCTGGGATATATAAGACTGACAGGTCTTTATACTACTTCAGCCGTTAATGTTTCTCACCCTACCGGTCTCAAGATAATTAACGGTCAGTCTGCTTATCCATCTGTTACTGTTACAGGTAACTATTCGGTTCTGGTAACTGACGATACTATTTACGCTGATGCCACTTCCGGTAATATTGCTGTGACTTTAATTAGTGCTCAGTGGACACCTAACACTTACACTATTGTGAAAGTGGACAGTTCAGGCAATACAGTCACAGTTACTCCGCAAGGAGGGCAGACAATTAATGGTGCTTCTTCAGTGGTGTTAAGTGCTCAGTATCAGAAGGTAAAGGTTGCCCCTAAGGGTGGAATCAATACAGTATGGTTCGAGGTGTAAATGTTCATAGCCAATGAAGACAGAGCGATGGAGCTTAAACTATCTGGACTGGTTGTCTACGATGTTAATTCCCCAGATACTGGTAGACCCGTACAGCTTATCTGGCTGGATAATGATACAGAGCTTACTAAGCTTACTTATCCTGCCATTATTATTTCCAACCACGGTATCACTTATGATGCTGAGAGAGCCCATTCAGGTTTAGTCAATTTGACTTATACACCTGAGGGCTTTCCTACCTATGATCCGACTACTACGGCTAATCCATATTGGTGTTATGCTCCTATTCCTTTCATGATTAACTACCAGATAGAAGTAGTGGCTGAGAATAATAAGCATTCTACTTTTCTTCAGGCAGTTTTATCCGGGCCGGACTATTTATCACGTAGATTTGGGTACCTGGAAATTCCGGAAGATGGAACTATACGTCGTCTTGAATTAGCAGCAGGACCAGATATGCAGTCAACCAGAGACGGCGATGGCAAGAGACTATTTCATTCTGTTTATGCGGTACAAGTAGCTACAGAACTATTGCCTAAGCAGATCGTTCAATACCAGCAGGTACAGACTGTACATAACGATATTTCTTTCTTACCTATTAACGATGAATCTTAACTGCTTTGTACAGGTAAGCTATACTAATCTTGAATCACTTATACGATATAGGGGTTTTTAATGACCATTATCTTACCTGTAACAGGTTCCCTGAATTGGGACGTTACATTGAATGCAGCACTTACCACGCTGGATACTAACGTCACTACGATAACTAATGGCGCTGTTCTTATTGGTGCCTCAGCTAGTGGGGATCTGTCTGGTACGTTTCCTGGTCCTACAGTAACTACTACACACCTCTCTGCTCCTTTGCCTATTACTCAGGGTGGAACTGGTGCTGCTACTGCTAGTGGCGCTCGTACTGCTTTGGGAATAACGGATACTGTACAGTTCAATGTAAAGGATCATGGGGCTGTAGGAAATGGTATCGCTGATGATACTACAGCCGTACAGAACACAATTAACGCTGCCTCTTCGGCTGGTGGAGGAACAGTATTCTTTCCAACAGGTACTTATCTGTTAACACCTACTGCTAGTCCTGCTATTACTGTGCCGTCTAATGTTCGTCTTGTTGGAGAAGCTCGTAGAGCCACAACTCTTAAGAAGAATGTCAACGGTATCCTTATTGGAATGTCTGGTCCATCTTCTGATCCTACTGGTGCTACCCACGTAAAGTACAGCAGCATAGAGAATATGGAACTTAATGGTAATAACCTGACTGGTAATATGATTCAGATTTACTACGCGGATAACCTGTTCTTCCAGAATGTTTATACTGTTGGTTGTTTTGACGTGTGTATTGATACGGCGGAGTTTTGGGATTCCAGATTCATCAACTGTACTTGGGAAGCATCCGGTAGCCAGACAGCTAACGCTGTTGCTCCTAACGTACAGCTTCGTAATTCTGCTGCTTCGTCTGGTTTCGGTGCGTCTGTTGACTCTGTTAATCAGATTCATTTCATTGGTTGTCGCTGGGAAGGTTTCTATACTGGAGCTTTGTCAGTAACTCAGGGAGTAAGCAACAGTGATAATCCTAATGGAATCTATATCACTGATTGTAAGATGGAAACCAGCTCTATCAATGGTGGTCCTCATCTGAAGGCTGATGCTAATACTACTCAGTGTATTGTTGACGGGCTGTACTGTTTCGCCGGTAACTTCGCGGCGGGATATTCAACAGCTACAACTGTTATTAACTGGGCGGCGTCGAGATCAGCGCTACAAAATGTACTGATTGCCAATGGTGCTGTAGCTACTATCAATCTTGGTGTGGATCTTTATATCTCTTCTGGTAATACTGCTCTGCTATCAAATATTCAAGGTAGCTATACAACAGCCCCTACTGGTTCGCATATTTACCTCGAACCTTCTGCTGCTGGATCACCTAACCTTGTAAGTTGTCGTTCTAACACTGGAACACAGTTTGGTGGAAATTTCCCACCCGATTCTCTACAGGTTATGAATAAGGCTGTGGTCGGTGCTTCCACAGAACTGTATAGTGCATTAGGTGTTCAAGCAGATACCAATGATAGATTCACTCAAGATGGCAATGGGAAGATGCAGTGGGGTCCTGGTAGCTCCGCACTGGACGTTAATCTGTATAGACCTTCTGCTAACTATCTTCAGATGGATCACAACTTTATTATTGGTAACAACGAATTCGTTTCTAATAATTTGGGAGTAGGAACAACAACTACTCTGGGAGATAACGGAGCGGGAGAACTTCAACTAGCCAACGCGGTAACAGTACCAACTACTAATCCTACTGGTGGTTTGGATCTGTACAGCCAGGCCGGAGTGCTGAAGTCTCGTAATCCTCAGGGACTGGTAATAATTGAGAGTGGACTAGTTCAGTCAACAACATCCACTACAACTATCGCTAACACCGCAGCGCTTTCAACTCTGGAAACTTTCACTGTTCCCGCTAATGATCCTGTAGCAGGCGCAGTATATGAAATGACAGGATATGGTGTTTACTCTACTACAGGAACTCCTACAGCAACATTTGCTCTTTACTGGGGCGGTACTGGTGGAACACTGATAGCGGCTATTCCAGCTATTACAACAGCCACTTTGACCAATTCTCCCTTCTTCTTCAGAGCCTTAGTTAATTTCAGATCCACCACATCACTTACCGCTGTTATCAATTTGTCTTTTGATACCTCAACTGTTACGGATGCTGTGCAGTCTTACGTGGGGACACCTACTGCTGCAACTACTGTGACTACTACAGGAGCCAATGCTTTGGCTATGGGATTCACGTGGTCTGCTGCTTCTGCGTCAAACACAATTTCTCTTCTCGGCGGAGACGTAAGAAGAGTAGCATAATACTAGCTAGGAGATTTATATGAGCTATCAGCGTCCTGGTGTATATATCAATACATCATTGACTCCGCTGACTACGGGAACAGTGAGCCCTGGTCAGTCAACCGCCGCTTTTGTAGGCACACATACACAGGGACCAACTATTCCTACTTTGGTTAATAGCTGGAATCAATTCCTTAATTTATACGGTGGTTTTGGTAACAACCAGAACTATCTTCCATTTGCTGTTTGGCAGTACTTCGCCAATAATGGTAATCAATGTTATGTAGTAAGAGCCGCAGCTTCTGATGCTGTAGCAGCTTCTCAAACTATCAACGATCGTGAAGCAGGAGCAGGAGCTATTCTTCCTCCTACTGGTTTGATTGGTACTCCTGGTGGAACTACTACACCTTCTTACCAGTGGGAGTACACAGTAACCGCTGTTAAGTCTCCTGGTGAGACCAATGGTTCTGTGCCTGTAGTAGTTACAGCAAATCAGACTCTGACTGGAACCAACGATGTTGTACTGACTTGGACTGCTGTAGCTACAGCTACTTCTTATAATATCTACCGTCGTAACCTGACTCTTGGCGGTCCGCTTTCTACACCACTATTCCTGAGTTCTGTTACTGCACCTACTGTCACATTCACAGATAATGGTTCTTATACCCCTATTGGTGCTATTCCTCTGTACAACACTACTGGTACTCCAGTGCCTATTCTTAAGCTTTCTGCTTCTGCTGTCGGTGCCTGGGGTAATACTGTTTATGTAGATATCGTGGATAGTGGTACTGGGCAGGGAAGAGTATCCTTGCTGGTTTATGTAGGAGGTTATGGAAGCGCTTTTGTTGAAGAGCGCTTTGTAGATGTTTCTATGAATAGAACTGATCCTAGATATCTAGTGTCTATGGTTAACTCTGTAACTCTTGGATCTAAGTTTATTCGCGCTACCGATTTGGGAGTATACACAACGTGGACTACCGCGCAGACTCCGCAGGATCAATCTAATACTGCGCTGACTGGTGGATCTGATGGTGTTGCTACTCCAAGTCTTTTGGCAGCTACACAGACTCTTTCTACTATTCAGGGAAATCTGGATTTGAATATTCCAGGAGTATCTTCTACTGCTGTTCTGAATCCTATTCTTACCTGGACAGAGACTCAGCCTAATATCTTTGTAGTCATTGATCCTCCTATGGCTACTATAGGATCTGATGGTGTGACTCCTAATGAGACTGCGACAGTAAACAGTTATCTGAATATGGTTGTTGGAAGTTCTCAGATTACGCCAACATCTACCGCAGCTATCTATGTACCATGGCTACAGATACCTGATCCTACTTCTATTATTCCGGGAGCTACCAGAACTCTTCCTCCTGGTGGAGCTGTTCTGGGATTGTATTCTCAGAATGATGCACGCTATGGAGTTCAAAAGGCTCCAGCCGGAGTAACTATTCCGTTACAACGTACTGTAGGTGTGGAACTGGCTTTCCAGAATGTGAACCTGGATACACTTAATACCAATAACATCAATGTAAATAGATTCGTATCTGGATACGGATTCTGTGTAATGGGTGCTAGAACTCTGCTACAGAATCTTCCAAGTCGTTATGTTTCTATAGAACGTACCTTGATGAACATTCAGCTTAACCTAAATAATATTACACAGTTCGCAGTATTCGAGAATAACAATCCTGCTTTGTGGGCTCGCTTGAGTTCTGTAGTTGGCCAATACCTACAGGGAATTTGGCAGCAGGGACAATTACAAGGTGACACAGCCGATCAGGCATTCTTCGTAGAGTGTGATAGTGGAAACAACACAGCTACAACAATCGCTGCCGGAGAAGTACATGTGACTGTAGGACTTGCTCTTAATACTCCTGCTGAATTCGTTGTAATTGACATCAACCAGATGTCTACCTCTACTACAACTACAGTATAAGGAGACTAAACATGTCACAGTCAATTATCACAGCCAAGCCGTCTATCGCTCATTTGAATTCCGATCCTCTTCGTAATTTCAAGTTCAACGTAGCTATTCAGCATCCTACCCTTTCCGGTTTTGTCAACATGGGATTCATGACAGTATCTGGATTGAATATTACTACTGAAGTAATTCCCTACCGTGAAGGTGGAATGAACACGACAACACAGAAGATGCCAGGGCAGAGTGACTTCGCACCTATTACCTTATCACAAGGTGTAATTATAGGAGACGGACCAATGTGGCAGTGGACCAGAGAACTATTCACTGTTATGCAGGGAACAGGAACTGGCGCACCAGGACAAGACTTCAGAGCTAATATTGATATCATGGTTCTAGATAGTCCTGTTACTACATCACAGGTTCCGGTAAAGGCAGTTTATAGAGTTTATAATGCTTGGCCTACTAGCATGGCTTTCTCTGACTTGGACGCTGGGGCAAACGCCGTGCTTATGCAGCAGATTTCGTTTGCTCATGAAGGGTTCGACTTCAAGCTAGCTACATCTCCGGGCTTGTCTGGTGTAGCGTTCACCCCGTAATAGTTACTAAACTGGAGAATTAAATGGAATACCAACAGCCTGTATACAGCATGACGTTTGATGATCCTTCCGGGACAATGGTTAAGGGTACGGATGCAGCAGCTAATGATCTTACTAAGAAGGCGCTCCATACTCTTAACCATGCACCGGTTATTGAATCCATGCCAGATACTTATGTATGGCTACCAGCGGGATTGGTCCTGGACGACACTATAATTCAGGAAGCTGAGGTACGGGAACTTACAGGAGAACATGAAGAGCTTCTGGCCAAGGCGAAGACTACAAGTAATCCTGCCAAGTATTTACAAACGTTATTACAGTGTGGTGTAGTTTCTGTAGGTAACACACCTTGTACTACAAGTATTCTTGATTCTCTTATCCAGGGTGATCTGGATACTTTGATGCTGGGAATACGTAAAGCCACTTTTGGAAATACGTTTGAAGTATTCAACGTAAAGTGTGATACCTGCGGAGAATTCAATGATCTGGAAATGGATCTGAAAGATATTCCTATGAAGGAGCTGGCTGATCCAGAGGTTAGAGTATTTTCTGTACCTCTACGAAAAGGAAGATCAGCAAAGGTAAAGTTTCCTACAGGTGCTGTACAGAATGAAATCTTTAAGAAGCCTGTATCGCTTCCCGAGATGAATAGCATTACTCTTTCTCAGTGTGTTATTTCTTTCACAGAGGCTAATGGCTCAGAGACTCTATGTAATGGTTTCGCGGATGTAAGAAAGATGTCTATATCAGACAGAGAAACTGTATGTGACTACATCTATAAGAACCAGCCTGGTCCCCGATATGATGAAGTAATTGCCAACTGTCATTCTTGCGAGGGTGAGGTTCCTGTCCCGCTGAACGTGGGTATCCTGTTTCGCGGGCTCTAACTACGAAGAGCTGTATAGTGAGTACGAGCAGTTAGTAGAAGGATTCGACTGGCCTGTTTACGAATCTCGTAAACTATCTTACAGAGAACGTAAGCACTGGGTTAAACGATATCTGTATAAGCTTGAAAAAGAATACGATAGAATGCATCAATTGAATAATCAAAATCAGATTATCACTAGAACTGTTGGTCAGGGTATTACTTTCGGTGGAATACCGTTTAAGTAATATAATGAAGGTAACAATCTACCAAGGAGTACTAGTGGCTGACGAGAACAACATAGGAGCTAGCCGCTTGATTGGGACCAATGGTCTTGATCAGGCGGTTGCTTCGTTAACGACTCAAGTAAACCGAATGTCTGCGGACATAGGTAAGCTTGTTGGTGCCATGGACGCTATGACTGGTTCCAGTAACAGAGCTTCTGGAACTTCTTCTACCAATTGGAATACAGGATCGAATCGTAATAGCTATTCTTCTAATGGTGGAGGATCTAGTTTTTCCAGAACAGGGCAGCAAGGCGGAGGAAAGGGTAACGGTGGTGGTGGAACATGGTCCAACATTGCCAGAGCGGGAGCCAATAAAATAGGTGGTGGTCCTGCTGGTGGATCCAAGATTATGGCTGTAGGAGCTGTAGGTGCTGGGGTAGCTTCTGCACTTACCAACTATGGTAATAAGAACATGTCCAACTTTATGACAGCTAACTACTTGGCTACTCAGTCTGCTATTGCTGGTGGCTACAGTCCCAATGCTGTTGGTCTTGGTATTAATCAAGGTTTCAACAATCAGTATGGTGCTCTTAGCGTTCAGGATTCTGCTCAGGCTTTCGCAACTAATCAATATACTTTCGGTAATTCCCAGTTTAATGGGCAGGCTAATCCAGCGTTTACTTCCGGGCAAATCCAGGTAGGATCGTTTGCATATGCTAATCCTACTCTTGGCGCCGGAGCCGCAGCTACAGCGGCACAGCAGACTTACAGTGCTCGTTCACTGATGATGTCTCAAGCTCTTGGATTGGCTGCTCCCATCGGACCTAATGGCGCTAAGACTCCGATGAGTACTATTGCGCAGTCTTTAATGCAACAGACATTTGGTAATCAGAATATTAACCTCAAGCAGTTCAACGCGGCCACTCAGCAGGGTGGATCTCTTGCTGTCAATATGCAGTACTGGGGTCAGCAAATGGGTTGGAACCAGTCTACTATTCAGGAATATCAGGGTATTCTTCAAGGACAGGTAGCAGCTCAAGCCAAGGGAATGTCTTCAAGTAAGTACTATACTCTTCTAGGACAAGCACAGAATGGCGACAAGAATGCTCAGAGTCAGTTAGGTAAAACTACTGGTTTGGGTACTTCTATGTTTGAGGCACAAAGAAATCTGAATGCTACTAATACTAATCAGCAGATGGATTTGTTACAGAGTTTTGGTCCTGCGTTTGACAGAGCTACTAATGCTGTAAATGATTTTAGTTCTGCTATTACTTCTATGCTGAAGACTACTGGTTTGGATAAGCTTATTGGTGCTGGTAGCGGATACAGCACTGCCCTCTCCAGCGGGCTCAGTAGCCTTGGTAGCGGCTTTGGATTAGCTGGAGGTGCTTTGGGTGCCATGCGTCTTTTCGGAGGCTCAGGAGGGGCTGGAGGGCTTTTTAGCAGAGGTGCCGCATCAGGTGGAATGTCTGCTGCCGCAGAAGCTAATGGAGTTTATAACGTAACTTCTCTTGGTAATGCTGCTGGAACAGCTAGTCTTACTAAGTTCCTTCCAGGAGTTGGAACTACTGTGGCGGCGCTGGGCGCGGGTCAGCAAATGCAAAAGAGTATTGCTAAAGGAATGAATGCTAAGGGCGCTGATACTGCTGCGTTCATGGCTGCGATGGTTAATAATAACTCTGGCGATATTCTTAAGAGAATGACAATAGCCAAGGCTTGGCTTGCTGCTAATCCTAATGCACAGGTTGATCCTACACAGCTTGCTTTCTATGGTGTTGGTCCTAACATAACTTCTAAGTTCAAGACCTTTGGCGCTCCTGTTACTTCTGGAGTTGGTGGAGGTGGAGCTTCTGGATCTACGGGCAATGCTCTTGGTAATGGTTCTGCCAATGTGGGAGCCAGTGATGCATCTGTTATTCGTGCAGCCGAGACACAACTTGGTGTTCCTTATGTCTATGGTGGGGAATCTCCGGGAAAGGGAATGGACTGTTCAGGTCTGACACAGTGGGCTTATGGTCAAGCTGGTGTAAAGATTCCTAGAGTCGCTTCTGACCAGCAGAGTTCTGCCACTCCTGTGGATAAGAACAAGACTCAGCCTGGTGATCTTCTCTTCGTCGGTAATCCTGCTCACCACGTTGTTATGTCTATCGGTAATGGTCAGATCATTGAAGCTCCGCATACAGGTGAGAAGGTTCGTATTCGTGCCCTGAATCCCGGGGAGTTTGACAGTGCTGGAAGATTCATTGGCAATGTTGGTAATATGAATGGTCTTGGCGGAGGAGCTAATGGTGCTGGAGCCACTAATACTCTGAGTACAGCACAGAGCCGTAGTGGTGGAAATCTTGGTGCTTATGGTGGTACCAGTGAAGCTGATGCTATTGCTTCCGCTTTAGCAGGAAGTCTTGCGGGTATTCCTTTAACTGGTGGATCACAGTCTGCGGGAGGAACCAGCGGAACAACACCTGTAGGTAGTACTCCCGCAGGCAATGGTCTTAGTGATAAGGGATCTTTACAGACTTATGCTAAGCAGCTTTTGGCTAAGTACGGTTGGTCTGGTCAGTGGAATTCTTTCAATGCTCTTGAAATGTCTGAAGCTGGTTGGAATGTTTCCGCTACTAATCCTAGTTCTGGCGCTTACGGTCTGCCTCAGGCGTTGCCAGCATCCAAGCTGGCTAGTGCTGGTGCGGACTGGAGAACTAACGGAGATACTCAGCTCAATTGGATGATGGATTATATCAAGGGACGTTATGGTTCTCCTGATGCTGCCTGGTCTTTTCATCAGAAGAATAATTGGTACGCCTCCGGGGCCTGGAGTATTGACCAGGATCAGGCTGCACAGGTACATAAGGGCGAGATGATTATTCCCGCCAAGCAAGCGGAGACTGTTCGTAATGCTATAGCCAGCATGATGACAACAGGTGTAGGTGGTGGAAGTCAAGCTGTATCTGGTGGTCTTTCTATTGGGACTATTCAGGTTAATCTACCGCAAGGATATGCGGGAACAAAAATAGAAGCACAGCAAACTGGTAAGATGATCGTTGACGCTATTACTAACGACGACCGTATTAAGCAACTACAGAGAGGACAGTAATGGCTACTACTGAACCTATTGCTGGCCAGACTATTCCCACTCTTAGTGGTCAGCCAGGATACACTACTACTTCTAATCCTCCGTTCCATCCTAGTATTTTGAATATTGGTGGGGCGAATACAACAGTTCGCCCTGCTAGTTATAACGGATATAGTTATGATGGAACTTTATACCGTGGATATATATCTACGCGTATTGACAGCAGTCAGCCAGCGGCACAGCAGATTCAGCACAGTGTTAACTTTCTTTATAATCCTTCTACTATTTCTGAGTCTCGTTCTCTTGATGTGAATAATGGTGTTCTTCCTGCTTACGCACGTAATCCTGATGATCCGGGCGCGTATAAGACTGGGTTGAATACTTCTATTGGTTTCTCTTTACTATTTGACAGAACCTATGAGCTGTGGGATCAGAATTATCTAGGAACACAAGCGGGAACCTATGGTGTGCTGGTAGATGTTAATGCTTTCTATAATATGCTGGGAATTAATACTTTGGTTTCTGCTGCTAATAGTAATTTAACTCCAGCACAAATGAACCACCTTGGGTCTCAAGGTGGTCAGTTTTCTGTGGTTACTCAGGGACCCATGTCAGCGGTTCCTGTTGACTTGTATTTTGGGTACTTGTCTATTGGCGCGTTGAAGTATTTTGGTATTATTTCTGAGATTGATATTACGTATACTCATTTCACTCAGCAGATGGTTCCTATGCGTTGCGCTATTCAGATAGGTTTCACTGCTTATGCGGATGTGTATACAGCCAATGCTGGTGCTCAGCCTACAACCACAGGAGGTTAATCATGACTATCAATCAATACAGTAGATATGTTGATAACACTGTTCTTAATCTTCAGGATCCAGAGGGTGTAAGTCGTGCGACTATTATTATCAATCCACCAGGAGAACAGCGTATAAGATTCAGCACTTACACGTGGCAGATTGGGGATCAGATAGAATACTTGGCTTTCTCTGCTTACGCGGATGAGGAGTCATGGTGGATCATAGCTAACGCTAATCCTGAGATTCTTTATTGGGACAGCATAAAACCGGGAACAACGATAAGGGTACCGAATGGCCAGTAAGGTAGCAGCACTCCCGTATTTCGGGGTAGTAGTTAATACTACTCCACTGAAGCAGTATGCTCCAAAGGTGGATATCATTCAGCGTACTAACGCTCATCCTATCGCGCTTTTGGATGTGTTGTATATAGGTCAGGGCTCTGTTCAGGGTACTAAGGGAACCAGACTGGCTTGGAATTATATTCCTGAGCAGACTCCTATTACCATCAACTATGGAATGTCACCTAATTATCTGTATCAGTTTCTTGGATATATTGCTTCTTATAAGGTAGTCAGAACTGGTGCGGATACTTCGTATAATGGATTGATCACCACATGTGTCCAGTACACAATAACGGGTACATCCCAAGTGATGCAGTCTACTGTTAATTACGCGTGGAAGCATATAACTCCTTCTGGTATTGCTTCAGCCATAGCAGTAAAACATGGTTTCAGAGCAGTAGTTCATCCGTACACTGCGGCTATTGATTATCGTTTACAGAATGTCAGTGATTTTAAATTCCTTAATCAATTGGCTAATGAAATTGGATTTAGATTCTATGTAGATAATACTGATCTTTATTTCGTTAATCCTAAATTGATATTCGATAGAGCTAATGCTAGAAATATTCCACAGTTCTGGTCTTATAATACTCCCGGTATCTGGGATACCATCAGAAGTTTTAAGCCTGTTATAGGTACGATTACTCCTGATGGCGGTATTGTTGCCAATAGAACTATGTCAGGAATTAATCCAACTACTGGTAACCTTGTGTCTACTGCTCAGGAATACCAATTGTTTACTTCTCCTGGTTCTGCGCCGATATCTCCTACGATTACTAAGTATTATAATGATGCTCCCGCTGATTCCTTCTATGAGGCACAGCAAAAAATTCAGGCAGATATCAACAGAAATATGTATTGGCTTACTGCTGACGCTGAGCTTCGTGGAGATTACAGAGTAAGACCTAATGTCCTGGTGGAGATGGTGGGTAAAGCTATTCCTTCCACAGAGTCAGGTTTCTGGTTAGTGGATAGTTCTACTCATACTCTCACTATGCCTCCTCCTACTGGCGCACAGAATACTTCAGACTATACGATCTGCGCTGAGTTGGTAAGAGATCAAGTGTATTCAGCTACAGCTTCCACAACGGCCATTACAGCACCAGCTATTCAAAAAGTGCCGTCTACTTTAATTAACGGTGTGTGGCGATCAACTAATGTGGGAGCGCAGATATATGCAACTTAGTAGTGTCCCAACCCATCTGGGTTTATACCGTGCACTGGTTACTTCCGTTTCTGATCCTACTACGGCCGGAAGAATACGAACTCAATGTCCTCAGATATCCGGAACAGCGGAGCTGAACTGGGCTATACCTATTAATCCTTTGGATCCTGTACCCGCTGTAGGTTCTATTGTGTGGGTAGGTTTCAATGGCGGAGATCTGACTAAGCCTGTGTTTATCAGTAATTCTGCGTATATTACTAATCCTGATGGTTTCCTTATTATACGTTCACCTTATAATGAAACAGATCAACTATACGTAACATTTAATTCTGGTACTAATCCTTATCTGTTGGTTAATGACTTAAATGGAACCAGCTCGGCCAGTGGATATATATCCGGTGCTTGGGTAAAGACCAATAATACTGGTACTGCATATACCTGGCAGTCTCCGGTATACGCGGCTAACTGGGCTAATGGTACAGGCTTCGCTGGATTAGGAGGACCAGTACTTCGGTATCGTAAGGATGCTGAGGATAATGTGTGGCTTTACGGTCAGGCCAAAGCAAATGCTGGGGCAGGTACAACTGTCTTTACTCTTCCGGCTACTTATTTCAATCCTGCTGGAGCTTTAGGTTTCGTAGGTCAGTCATCAGGTGGGGCACCTACTATGATTGGCTGTGCTGTTGATACATCCGGAAATGTAGTGTTGTCATCGGTAACTTCTGGTGATACATATCTTTTTGAATTTAGATTTCCACTCGGCAATATTAGTTAATTATGGGACAATAACTGTATGGGATCACAGATGACTATCCCGTTTACCGTACTAGCCAACGGCGCGGTATCCGTGGAGACAGATACAAATACACAGATAGGTCAAAGGGTTGACGCTATTATCGCTACCGAAGTGGGCCAGCGTCCGATGCGTGCTGCCATGGGTCTTCCTTTGTCTCGTTTTCTTTTCGGGGCTTCGGACACAATAGTCGTAGCGCAGTTGAGAGATTTGGTTACTCAGCAGTTGAATACCTATGAGCCGGGTATTACTGTTAATTCAGTGAAACCAGTGACTTCGGGTAATCATGATGGTCTTGCTGAGATACAAGTAAGTTACTCCCCAGTCCTTCAGGCATCCGCTGTAAGATCCATATCAGATGTGGCAGTAATCAAAGTAGGAGGAACCGTGGAAGAAGTAGCAATAGGTGGTAATAACTAATGGCAATTATTAATGCTGAAGTTCCAGCGATAGACTATACGTCGAAAGACTATTCAGGTTTCCTTACCTCTATGCTTGGATTCGCCACATCTGCGTTTCCTATCTGGACTAACCAGAATCCTGGCGGTCTTGAAGTAATGCTTTTGGAATCTCTTTCCAGAGAACTTGATGTGCTTTCCTACTATGGTGATCGAATCATAGGTGAATCTTATATTGGGACAGCCACTCAATTGTCTTCTGTTCTTCAACTGGCCAACCTTCTGGGATATATTCCGGGGCAGCCTGTTGCGGCCACAGGAACTGTGACGTTTCAAACTCCTGTGGCTGGTCCTGCTGTAGTTGTTCCTACCGCTACTCAGGTGACTACAGATTTCATTTCTACTATGAGTGCGCCTATTATCTTTGAAACTCAGGGTACAGTGACTGTTCCTGATAATGGTGGCTCTGTTGTAGTTAACGTAGCTCAGGGAGCCACACAAGGCACAGCGGTCTTCACTATAGGGAATTCTACTGCCACTCCTTTTCAGATCACCACAGAGCTACTGGGGACGTCTGACGGGTCGGTTCTACAGGAGTTCACACTAGCTAATAATCCTGTAGTTGGCGGATCGGTTGTTGTCTATATACAGAATCCTCTTTATACTGCTGGATCTAATCTGGATCCTATTGTTCCTTGGACTCAGGTTCCTTCTCTGCAAGTAGCTAAGTCTTCTGATCTGGTTTGGTCGGATAGTGTAGATGCCAATGGTGTTGTCACTATTATGTTCGGAGATAATCTCAATGGTGCTGTTCCTGCTGCGGGCTTAAATATTTACGCCAACTATAGAGTCGGCGGAGGAATAATAGGTAACCTTTCATCTAATTCAATTATTGATATTGCTTCGCCTATTTCGGGCGTAACGATAGTAAGTTCTTCCGCTACTACTGGAGGAACCGATGCTGAGGATATAGATCAGATCAGAGTAAATGCTCCTAAGGCTTTCACTACCCAGCAGAGGGCTGTTACTTTACAGGACTTTGGAAATCTTGCGTTGTCAATAGCTGCTGTGTCTCAGGCTAATGCTGTTGCTAATAATGTTTCCAATGTTTATCTGTATATCCTGGCAACTGGAAACACCATTCCTTCTCAGGCATTACTGGATCAGGTAACAGCTTTTGTTCAGCCCCTTGCTTTGGCTGGAACAGTGGTGACATGTTTTCCTGCTTCTCTTATCAGAGTTGATGTGGGTTCTACTTTATCTCCTGTAACTATTACTTGTAGTTCCCGGTACAGCCCTTCGTCTATTCAGACTCAGGCTGTTCAAGCAGTTCAGGCTTTGTTTGTTCCGTCAGCGACAGTACTTGGAGGACGCTTGTCTTTGAGTGCTGTGTACTCGACTCTTTATAATATCCCTGGCGTACAGTATGTCAATATACCTATTCTGGAAAGAGAGGATGGAACTACCAGCACTGTAGGAGACATCTTATTCCGACCTAAGGAAATTGCGACTGTGGGTAATATAGTAATTACTGTATCCAGCTCACCATTCTAAGGAGTAAACTATGACAGCCGCATATCCTGGAGCAATTAAGTCTTTCTTTTATCGTCAGGATTTTACTGAGATAGTTGACGCAGCAGATATTAATACTGCCTATGACGAAATTGTTGCTATTCAGAATACTTTGGGAACAAGTCCTCAGTCAGATACTATTGACAGTAAGCTGGTAACGTGGCCAACAGTCAAGGCTAATATTGCTGCTTCTCGCAAAAGAGTAACAGATCCTTATGTCTATGCTTCCGCGCATAATTTTTCTGTTCCATACAATAACTCTAATTACAGCCCTTCATGGACTAGTGTTGGTCCGGATACCCATGGTATGTTTACCGGTTCTAATCAGCTGACTTGCGTAAGATCAGGGATTTATACCTTTGATATTTACGTGCGCTGGCATTTGGATAATCTGCCGGGACCTAATCAGCAGACTCCTTTAAACAGAAGCGGCATCTTACAGATAGATATAACTAATTTGGGTACTGGAGCTGATATTGTTGCTCATGGAGGCTACTTTGCACAAGGTTTCCAGCAGAGTATTCATCAGTCAGCTTCTATTACAGCTCCATGGATTCAAGGGCAGACAGCTATTATGCGTCTGACTCAAACTTGTATGACTGGTGGAATGCCTGCTACTACTATCTGTGCGATTACTTATCAAAGAGATCCTCAAACTGTCAATAATATGTAATGGAGTATTGAATGAGCAACGGCTATGGTATTGATTTCTACGGAACAGTTACCTATGGTTATTCTCAACCAGTAGACTACAGCGTTGCTCCATTCACAGCTACGCAAACAGACTACGAGAGATTAACTCTTAACTGGGCGTCCCCCAATACAACCGCATGGAAGAGTCTTCTTTTAGTAAGAAGTCTTTACGGTTATCCTTCCACACCTAATGATGGAACTGCTGTTCTTACAATTGTTCCTCAGGCTGTCCGTCGTAACTTTGATGACTCAGGATTACTTCCTGGACGAATTTATTACTACACAATGTTTCTGTCTGTGGAAGCTCCTACGTATTCTGGCGCTACAACATATAGTCTGACTCAGGTTGTGCTGTACAACGGACTGTACTGGAAGAGTCTTCAGAATTCTAATACAGGGAATACACCAGCCGTAGGGTCATCCTTCTGGGCTAATGTTCAGTACACTCCTGTTTGGGCTCCAGCAGGCCACACAGCCAGTCTCGCGGTAGCTTCCTATGGGTATGGGGAACTTCTGTACAACAGGATTCCCAATCCTTATAAGGTCAGTAACTCTGATGTATTCGCTAACACAGCTATTGATAACCTTCCTCTCCAGCAGTATATGAATGTTTTTGGCTGGGGACTGGATATGACCCGTACGGAATACGATAGCTATTTGCAGTTAAATAATCCAGACGTAGTGTCTGCCACTAGTCTGGATATTCTTGGACAACAATTAGGAAGTAAGACGGATTATCTTTCTTCGCCGCAGGAGCGCAGACAGAAGGTGAAGAACCTTTCCGTCAATTACCGCTTGAAGGGAACAGATATATCTATTCATAATGCTATTGCTTCTATTTCTGGCTGGGATTCAACAGTTATATCCAGTCCCAATATTCTTATCAATACTGATCAGGCACAGTTCACACATCCTGCCTATGATCAGTGGAATGCCAATATTCAGTATCAGGTAAACGCATTGGTACAGTTCAATGGATATGACTATACGTGTTTGGTAGCAGCTCTGGGAATTGCTGAGCAGCCAACTGGAACCAGTTCGAATAATACTTGGTGGCAGGCAATAGTTTCTACTACTGCTGCCCCTGTTCTGGATACTGCCAGAACTCTTGCTAATCCTGTAAGTAATTACACTACTGGTGTGGGATACGGTGGATTCTCCACGTGGGCAACAGCCTATGACAGTAATGGACAGGTAGTCCAGCCGGGGGTTTATATAGGTCTTCCGCATCCTACCAATAGTGCTATTCAGAACTGGAACGCGTTGGGATATGAAAGTACCATATCCAGTTCTGTTATAGATGCTTTGAACTACACCATTAATGTTCCTTTCACACCTACGTGGACCAATTCCACAAACTATGTGGTAAACAACTGGGTAACCACAGGATTCCGTCTGTACTGGATCGCTCTGAAGCCTTCTGGTCCTGGAACTCCCTATGGTTTTATTACTCCTGGATCTAATTCTCAGTTCTGGAAGCAGACAATTGTTCCAGTTGGTCTTAATCCTGTTAACTTCTTGGCTGATTCTCCGGCTATGGTACTCCTTCCTCAATGGAATTCTTCCACAACATTCAAGAAGGGTACTCAAGTACAGTACTTCGGTATTATCTATCAAGCCATAGCAGATAACACAAATAGTGTGCCTTCTGGATACTATTACTCTAATGCCGATTGGATTTATATAAAGCCAGCAGAGTACACATTTATTATGTCCGCGTATACTGCTCGTCTTACTACATCCACAACACCGAATAATACTTACTGGAATATGCGTTTCATATACAACAGAAGTAATTTCGAGGCAACAGAAACGGATTTCAATGTAGGAAGTGCTCCTGACTCAACAAGTGTTTTGGTTAGATTTGACGGTGATTACGCCGATCTCAATGGAGTAAACGATAATACTCTTTCATCTTTGACCAGTGCTTGGGTAGCTACTCCCGGTACTGCTGATCTGTGGTTCTCCAGCTATGGAATGGCTGCGGTAAATCAGTCGCTCTTCGGATCTACTACTTACGTTTATCTTCTTATGAATGACAACCAGTCTCGTTCGGATGTTAATCTGGGAATAACATATGTTACTGATTATATTGACACTGCCCATAAGGGTAATGGTATTATTTTCAGATATCAGAATGCCAATAACTTCTGGTATACAACACGTAAGACTTTGTATCGTGTGCTGGCCGGAGTAGAGACTGTTCAAGCTACGTGGACCAGACTCAATAATGGTGACCGTATGTATATTGAAGCGGTAGGTGCTCAGATTAATGTCAATAAGTACATCAGAGATGGCAGTGGAAATGTGACATTACTCGCGTCTATAAATGATTCCAACATGCAGACACAAACCATACATGGTCTAATTCAAAAGTACTCACCATCAGGAGCAGTATAGTATGGCTACTAAGATTAATCCTCCAACAAGTTCCATATCCGATGTTATTGTTCCCTTCGGATATGGGGCTTTTGGATATGGATACGGAACATATGGAGGAGAATCAGGTGTAGTCAATCCTCAGTGGAATACCAATAGTGGATTATTCGGACTGGATAATATACTGAAGATTCCTTTTGTTCAGGCTACTGATAATCCCAGTTTTGTCGGGGCGTCTCAGTACAGTATTGAGTTCTCTTCTTTCTTTGCGAAGATAGTTCCCGCACCATTAGGTAATGGGACTCTTCAAACATCTCTTATTGTTCAGGCGGATAAGTATAATTTTGTAGAGATGTTCATAGCTCCAGATGGTACATTCAGTGCCTATGTGGCTAACAATGCTACGCCTACTCTTTTGTCTTCGCCTTTCCCCACTTATGATCCTGTTGCTCACGCGTTCTGGAGAATTCGTAACGATGATCTTATTCTGTTTCATTTCGATGTTTCTCCTGACGGAAACACTTGGACAGAGTTAGGTAATATTCCTTATCAGTGGAATGCTTCTGCTGTTACTGTTCTATTTCTTGCTGGCTATACAGGAATAACCGAACAGCAAGGACTAAGAGCATACATATCCAGTGTGAACAGAACCGCTCTTACTACTGTGCTTTCGGCTACAACCAGAAGCCACGCGTCTTCACACGGTATTATCACAGCCACTGGCCCTAATGCTCTGTCTGGTAAGTCCTCTGGATTCAGTGGACATAAATCTCACTTTATTGTTACCGCAGGTATTCCTGAAGGTGGTATGACAGACTTCGCTATGTCCAGTACTTTCCAGCCTGATGCCGCGAGAACCAGACAGATCAATGCAAGTACCTTCACACTGGCTGGTGGAGCAAGTGTGAACTGGAGCAGAGGACATGCTACCCGCACAGCTCCCACTACTTATCGTGACGGTAGTTACTGGCCTCCTGCTGCTGCTGTTCATCTTATCAATGGTCTATTAGCACCAGTATCGGATACTGCTCCTACAGTAATTACCAATGCACAGTTGGAGCAAGGTATCGGGGCTTTCAATAGACTCAGTGTTAATGCTTCTTTCTATACTGACTCTTGTTGTTATTCAGCTACGCACTCTGATACATCGAGTGGCAATGGTGGAACCACCAGAGTGGAAAGAAGTTCTGCCGCTTCTTTCGCTGGTGGATTTTCGGGGAAAATGACATACAGTGGAACTCCTATTGTTGATGCTTCTGGTCATAATGTTTACTTCGCTTATCCAGCGCGTTCCGCTTTGGTACCTGTCAACAGTGTTACTGCCCCAGCGCAACTGGATCAGTTGAGAGGTTCAGTTCGTCTCAGCACACAGCGCGCGGGAACGCAATGGTACGCGGCAATGTTTATCTATGATGTCAACTTCAATATCCTGAGTGTAAGTACAATTAATCAGGCTACTGTTACCAATATGAATACTCATCCTGGTTCTGGGGTATTCCAGATAGGTACTATTGTTATGCCCGCTACTACTCCATCTACGGCTGTGTGGGCCGCTGTTGTTCCTGTTGTTGTTGCACCGGTTGGTTCTGAAGTTACGTATATGAGTGATCATAGACTGGTAGGTATTAATCCTCAGCAGTTTGATACTCCTTCTGCTTATCGGGATCCACAGCAGATAACGATTGATCTGAAAGCCAATCGTGTTAACTATGCGATGAACGCAGGATTCAATGTTGATATAACTGGTTGGGCTACTGCTGCCAGTGGAATTCCTAATAATCTCTGTACAATTTCCTGGGATGGAACTGTGGGAATGAATTCTCTCGGTTCTTTGAAGGCTAGTTATTCAGGTGGAAGTCTTAGTTCTGGAGGTAATATTCCAGGAGTAGGACCAGCAGGTTATCTAGTGGATGCAAGCAGTACTGTTTATCCTGTGATTCAGGATTTGAAACAGGGAGTTACTTATAATTTCTCTGCTTGGGTACTTCAGGGAACAGGTTGTCCGGATGTAACTATGTCTATCCAGGATCCTAACTATGATGGACTTTATTCTATTAGTGTTAATCAGGTAAAGAATACTCTTCCGTCTGAAACTGTAGAAGGCTGGACAAGGGTTCAGGCTAACTTCACTGTTCCTCCTAATGGTCTCCAGGATTACAGATTGTGGTTTGCTGTTGCTTATTCTGATATAACAGCGCTGTCTCCTTTCTCTTTCTGGATAGATAATATTTTGGTTGAACAGGCTAATACCGCTGGTTCTTTCTTTGATGGTAATTACGCTTCTGCTGATTATCAGTATGAACTTGGCGGTAATCAGAATTCAAGAACTCATTACTATCAGGATTTTGCTAATAAGTTAAACAGAATAAACATTGCTCTTCCTCAATATGCTCCTCTAGGTTCTACTTTTAATATCTTATCTGCTCAACCTCCTAGTTAACTAATATAAATAGTAAAAGAGATATAGATTTAGTATTTAATACTTTGTCTATATCTCTTTTTCTTATTTAACTCTAGTTTTAACTACCTTTATAAGACTAGTGTAGAGGCGTGGGGTACATCTGTCAAGAGGAGACTGCGAGTGCTAAGATGGAGCTACCAACCGGGAACGAAACAGGAGAATCTGATGATCTTTATAGCAGTTACACTAGCAACCTTCTGGGCTTGGGAGTTCATAGATCACTATGCTTCCTGGGTACCTGCTTACCTAGTCTACTTCATCGTTCCCGGTATTGCCTATGGCTTCTACCATATTCCGCAGCAGTATGTCTATCCTCTGGCCGCTTGTGCTTTGGTTGGTCTTTTGCATAGACTGACGCAGCTACCTGCTAGATCACCCAAGGTAGCGGTTCCACGGAGACGCACCAACATACCCCCAATTGTCTAGCTATTAGCACACTTGACACAGCCCCTTACTTGAACTAGTTTGGTTCCAGCAGCAAGGGGCTGCTTCGTTTGAAGGAGGAATTATGGATTACCCACAGGATTTCACCAAGCCTATCAGCCTCTTGGTTGTAGGTTCTGCTGATTCCAAGATGGAGAACATTGTCAGTCTCCTGGATAACCTCTGTTTTGATGAGGAGGGAAGCCGGGAGATTCATCTGTACATGCCGTTTGACGAGCATACTACTGGATCTGGCCTGTCTAAGGTTCTCGACTGGTCTGAGGCTCGTATGGATACTGATCAGGGGGACCGTAAGACTGGGATTATCGCAGCAGAACACCGGCTTACTGAGCGTATGGCTGTGACTATCAGGTCCGAGCAGGAAGAGGAGAAGTACAACGCTATTCTTTCTGGTCTGAATATTTTTATGGCAACTAGCGGAGTCACAGAAGCTTTTGTTATTTCTCTCTATGATCCTGCCAAGGATCTGGAAGAGATTCAGTTTATCAAGAACACAATCGTCGATACTCCTGTTCGAGTACTGAATCTCTGCGAAGGTCTGGTAGATTCTTTTGAGGGATACGAGTCTCCTGATGAGGTTGCTGTCCGGGAAAAGGCTGAGAAGGAATTCGCGGATCAGGTAGCCGAAGAGACTACTAAGAAGCCTGCCGCCAAAAAGGCTACAACGCCCCGTAAGAGGGCTGAAAAGAAGGTGTTGGTCCCAGAGGACGTTCCTCTTCTCCCAGAGCCGGAGACAGCCGTACAGACCCCTTCTGAGCCCCTTCCTGTCGGTACTGTCGTTGAGGTTGCTGGGATTCCTTTTGTGAAGCACTCAGAGGATATCTTCACGGATATTGACAGGGCAGCACAGCAGATTGTAAGCTCCGATATAGTTCAGGTAAAGAAGGAAGACCTTCTGCGTCTGCTTGATGTTCTTACCGATATCGTGAAGGGAATGTAATGTCAGATATCTGGGACTTATGGGATGAACCTGAAGAGCCGGTAGCTCCGATAGTCAAATACAATTCAAATACTTTAGCCAACTATTTCCAGAGGCAGTTCTCTCAGGTCGCATGGTCCTCAGGTTTTACGGGGATAAACCATGCGGCTTTGAGGGGTGCTTTCGCTAAGTGGAAGAAAGCCGGGGCAACAACAGAAGAGGTTACTGCTATGATCGACGCCTATATGGCAGATCCTAAGCTGAGAGGTAGTAATCCTGGTTGGCAGGATTTCCTTTACCATAGAGAACAAATCAGACTGTCATTGGCGTCTACCGGTCCTGTGGATGAGTGGGCAGTACTAGAGGAAGAGGATATAGATGAGTAGTTTCTCTGAAGAATTTTTCAACAACCGTTGGGATCAGAGTAATATTCCCATGCGAATGCGGGGATTCGGATTGGATTCCTATGTCCCGGTCAATGCCTCCAATTCTGATTCTCCGCATAACCAGACTCTTAAGTCTGTTGCTATCGCCAAGGAATTTGTAAATAATTTCGTTGATAAGCATTATCTTTCTTCTGTTCGGGCCAAGGCGGGAAAATATCCGGAAGATCGTTCCAAGCTGGGTAAGGGTCTGCTCCTGTGTGGTCCTAACGGGACACGCAAGAGTACTCTTGCTGCTGCGGTAGCAACGGATGTTCAGTATTTGTCCCCATCTTTGCGCGTATACTATATTCGATTCAAGGATTGGAAGGATTGTCTTACTACAACCTTCTCCAAGGAGGTTACCAAGGAGACTATCCTTGCGGGAAACCGTCTGACTATTGCTCGGACTGTTCCTCTGCTGGTCCTTGACGACGTGGGGCAGGAACACAGGACACAATCAGGATTCACTGAGAAAGAACTTCATGAACTTCTGCGTATCCGGTATGAGAGTTCCAAGCCTACAGTCATTACTACTAACATCACTCCTGGTTCATTTGAGAATGTGTATGGTACGAGTTTTGAGTCTTTTGCTCATGATGCTTTCTATACACTGAAGATGTACGGACAAGATTCAAGGAAAGGTTAACCATGGAAGAGTCACGTAATGTTTTTGACCTGCTCGGTAAGATCGAGTGGGAAGGCGGAATGTTTGAACTGATCAATGGGTATGGAATGACATCTATTGAGGATTATGATGTTCCCGATGAGTTGAAGGATGAGTGGGAAGAAGTTTCGGAGATCATGGGTAGTATTGGCAGTGATCTGGATACTCTTTACCATAAGATCAGTATCTATGCGACCAAGTATGGTAACAAGGAAACGGAGAGTGAAGACTAATGCCTATGGCCACTGCTTCAGTCGTACTTGAGGGCATCGTAGGAAGCACTGCGTATGGCCTTGCAACGGCCCATAGCGACGTTGACAAGCTAGGTATCAAGCTTCTGCCTTCCAAGGATTTTCTAGGGCTGGAGACGCTCACTGAGAGCTTTCAGAGTCAGGTGACCACTAATCCTGATGTTACCTACCATGATCTTGGTAAGTTCTGTAGACTGGCGCTGGCATGTAACCCTACGATCATTGAACTACTGTGGCTGCCTGATGAGTTGTATACCGAAAAGAGTACGATCGGGCAGGATCTTATTCAGCGCAGAAATAGTTTCCTGTCAGCTAATAAGGTCAAGGATTCTTTTATGGGATACGCCAAGTCCCAGTTTCACAGGTTGTCCGAACGTGGTGACAGTTTCTCCTCTGAGACAAAGAACCGCACACAGAAGCATGCACGTCATCTCTTGCGCTTGATGTATCAGGGGTATACGCTGTACAACACAGGGATTCTTCCGATTCGTCTGGATAATCCTGAGGTTTATCATCAGTTTGGACAGGACGTGGCCAAGAACACTGATCTGGCACGTGACTATGTGGAATACTATGAAGCGCTGTTTCGGGGAAGTAGTTCTGTTCTTCCAGACCAGCCGGATCGGTCTTCTATTGAAGACTTTGTCCGCGATACCCGTATGGGAGCTATCTCGTATGTCTGAATCCTATCGTCCTTGGGGTGTTCTGGGACTGGTGGTTGTGATAGCGTTGCTCATGGACATGCTAGTGACTATAGCTCTTTCAGATCAGCTAGCGTCTGTGACCACTGGTTTGTTTAATCATATGATGTCTAATCGTTGAGGAGTTATTGTGAGTTTTAAGAGCACACTTCAGGTTTCTTTGGGGATTACTGCGGGAGCGGTTATTCTTATCGGTGTACCTGTGGGTATCTGGGCTATTAATACTGGTACTTCCGGTATCCGGGGAGCTGCTCAGGTTACCCGGCAGAATAATGGTGGAATCAATCAGATCGCAGCCAATAGTACATGGACCAAGTCCAATGCCGATGTCTTGCGGGACCACGACAACATTGGTACTGTTCAGGATGGCATCAAGGCTGGAACTGCTTATCCGTCCATGTTGACGGACGCTGTGTCGGCATGCAAGAATGACGTTGAGCAGTTCAACGCCTTGAATGATGACGTAACTATCAAGGACTGGCGTCCTAGTGACATTCCGGTATCGTATAACACTGATACTGAGTGCTCGATCAACTAATAAATTTCTATTGTGGAGGCAAACACATGAAGTTGAATACTAAGACCAAGTTCATTGCTCTTGCGATTGCTGGTGTGGCCACGTTTACTCTGACTGGTTGTTTTGGTGACACATCCACCCCAGCCCCAGCGGTTGGGCAGGATGTTCACAGTCTCAATGATCTGCAAGATCAGAATGTGAATGAGACTATTCAGGCGTTCAATATTGCACTGAAGAATCCCAATGATCAGTATCCTGCTTCTCAGATGAGTAATTCTCTGGAGCTTCAGACTTTGAAGGAGCGGGATCTCTATCTGAATGACACTTCCAAGCTGATGTATATATACATCTTCCCGAGCGGTCGCCCTGAGGTTTTCTTTTCTTCTGTCCGTGGTAAGGTCTCTTCTATGTCTTCTGAGATGACTGCTACTGATGGTGTTTACCAGGGTGGTTCTTGTGAACAGGGTGGTTGTGGTAATACTGTTGTTCCTATGCCTCAGGATGATTTGTCCTACGGTGGTACTGAGTTTGGTGATAATGGTATCTTCTGGTTCGATGAGCAGGGAGGTTTTCATGAGGCTGGTACGGCTGGAGCTACTGTGATGATTGAGGCTGCGCCTTTGAAGATCAATGCTATTGAGCTTCCGGCACAGCCCATGGATCTCAAGATCCTGGAGCAAATGAATAAGAAGTAAGTTCGGTTCAAAGGGATGGAGAAATAGTTTCTCTGTCCTTTTGGATTTAGCTTACAAAGGAGAATATTGAGTAGTGGATATATGGAGTTGGCCACTGTCAGCGATTGGTATCTTTGGATACTTTTTACTGGGAGTCAAACACAGGAGATCGGGATGGTTAGTAGGTGTTCTTTATAATGTTCTTTGGGTTCTGTATGCAGTAGCCACAAAGCAATGGGGATTCATTGCAGTCTGCATTTTCTTTGTTGTTATCAACGCACTCGGGTATATTAAATGGGAGGAAAAGAATGACTGAGATTACACTCACTTATGGTCTGCCGGGATCTGGTAAGACTCTGTGGGCTGAGGATCGGGTTGATTATTCACAAGGTAATATAGTTCGTATCAACATGGACGATATTCGTGCCATGATCGGGCTTCCATATTCCGAGGAGGCTGAGGAGCTGGCCCTTCAAATTCAGGACCAGGCTATTCTTAGCGCTGTAGCTGCGGGTAAGAATATAATTGTGGATAACACACATATTACTGAGAAGATGCCTAAGCGTATTAAGAATCTCTTTGATGGTGAGATTACTTTTAAGGTTCAGTCTTTCGCGGATCGTTCGATGCGTAGTTGCATTGATGGAGACAACTGGCGAAAGAAGACGGGACTTCGGTATGTCGGAGAAGATGTTATCCGGCAGATGCAAAGTAAGATGCAGGGATGGAAGCTTACTGAAGAGTATATGAATTCATATAGGTTCCCTCTGCGTCCTCTCCTGGACTACAGTGATTCTGATCTTCCTATCTGTGCCGTGTTTGACCTTGATGGTACTTTGTTCAATAATAAGCAACGTCATCCTCATGACTATTCCAAGGTTGATACTGATACTCTTTTTGAGCATGTCGCGCAGAAGGTGAAGTTCTATTGGGATAACCATTACAGTGTCTTCTTTGTTTCCGGGCGTCCACATGTCTGGAAGGATCTGGATATCCGTAAGATGACTGAGGAACGTCTCCGTCACTACCATATTAACTATGACCATCTGTTCATGCGTGATGGTATTACTCAGAAGGACTGGAATGATGCTGATGTCAAGCATCATATTGTGAATACCGAGTTGCGTGGACAGTACTATATTGAGGCTTGGCATGATGATCGTAATCGTGTTGTGCGTAGGTTGCGTAAGCTGAATATTAATGTGTCCCAGGAATCTGAAGGGAATTTCTGATGGTTGAGGAAGGACTTGAAATCCAGTATCTCTTCGGAGACAAGTGGGTTTTTGTCAGTAATACTAATGCCCGTAATGTCAAGCGTGATCTGGCTATGTTTAAGGAGCAGTTCCCTACTCGTAAGTATCGGGTATGGAATAAGGGCAGAGGAAGGGTGGTATATCAGTGATTAGTTTTAACCTTGTTGATAGCGAACCACGCAAGGAAGTAGCATGACTCCTGAGGAATGGTATGCGTTGGACTTCCCATACACAGACGATCTAGGATTCAAGTGGGTTGATCCTTCTGGATTCATAGATGACACGCGGGAAGGCAGGTGTTTTATCTGTAAGACTCCTACCCGTAGAGTTGATATCGGCTACGAAGGCTTCTACTGTGGAAGCGCCGAGTGTGAAGAGATTATCAGAAAGGATCTGGAAAATGCGCCGTAATATGGCTCGTCCACCTTACTTCATGGAACTGATGGAGGACTTTGAGCGGGATATCAAGATTAAGACTGCTAAGGCATCAGAGGCTACTCATGACAAGTGGATAGATGATAATGATGTAACGTGGTGGGTGCACCGGTGGAACCAGTCCTGTACTGATCTTGGTTGCGCTATCCACTGTCCTACAGACCATCACATGAGCGACTGGCCCAAGGTTATGGCTACTGGTACTCTTGTTGTGCGCCTCTGTGAACATGACTATGAGCATCCTGATCCTGATTCCTTTGCGTTCTTTGTCTCTCGCGGACAGAGCCACATGGGTGTTCATAACTGCTGTCCTAGCAGGTGTTGTAGGATCAAGCCTAAGAACGTTGGCGGAGAGACCAGCACTGTATCCGCGACTCCATATACTGCCCGCGTTCATCCGGTTCTTGCCCACAATGAGTGGGATTGTGAAGACTGTAACCCGTATGGACTAGCCCGAGAGGATATTCACTAATGACTACCGCACCGCATCCTGATCCGTTTGAGGAGTTCAATAGGGACCTGAATACTGAGATTGACATTTCTGGTCCTATTACTGAAGAGGAGATTCAGCGCGCTGTGGAGTGGCTTGACAGTATGCCTACTGCGGAGCGTTAAGTATGTTAAAAGGTGAGTTAAGTAATGAAGTTCCTTCCAGGGTTCTGGTGGTATTCGAGAACCTATTAGGTCTCCTTCCCGATACCAAGACCAGAGCCCTGGAAAAACTGGCACGCAAAAGAAAGAAATGGGAACAGGCTGCCAGTTACTACCAACTTAATGTACCGACATCAAGAGGGATAAGGGATCTGTATCGTAGACATCATTACCGTGTGGATGTCATAACGTTCACAGATCCCTTATTCGTTCCTGCTATTAGGAACAGACTTGACAGCAGGAACCTTCTCTTCGGAGATGTCCATTACTATTCTCAAGAAGAACTGCTATCTGAACTGACATATGATCCCTGGATTTTGTCTGTGTTGGACCCTGATCCTTCCCACGTGTTAACGTATGGTTCCAAGGGTCGTTACACGACTCCGGAGGATCTGAATTTGATGGGATTGATTATCTAGCACAGTGGGAGGTTAAGTGTCAAGCTTTAACGTCGATAAGCTTTTTGTCTCCAAGATTCTACAGGACGGGGAAATTTCTGAGGAAGTAGCGAATGTTCCTTTTGATTTTGTCAGTACAGAAGGCGCTTATCGCAGTGGTTATATCTATATTCGGAACTACCACGCGGAACACGGTAAGGTTCCTACTCTTCGCGTGTTTATGAATGATAATCCACGCACCGAGATTATCAAGGTTGACGAACCCATATCGGATATTGTCAAGCGTCTTACTGATAAGTACCGTAAGGGTGTGATGGATGAAAGTCTGCTGAGACTGTATCCCACTGACACGACTATGCCTAAGCCTTCTATGGATGAGTCAACTAACATTCTTGCTCAGCTTGTGGCTCAGCTTCATACCGCCGTTCCTGTAACGACAGATGAGGATGTCACTACAACAGGCGCAGAACGGCTTGCAAGGTACCAGGAGCGGCGTGACAACCCGGGAACACTCGTAGGTGTCACTACTGGTTTCCCGACGCTGGACAGGGCTACTCAGGGGCTGCAAAAGGGTCAGCTTATTACTCTTACGGGTCTGACAAAGGCTTCCAAGTCTACACTTGCGCTGCTGGTAGCTATGGCTGGACAGGAAGCAGGAGAGACTGTAGCCTATTTCACATATGAACAGACTGTTGAAGAGCAGGGACGCAGGCTTGATGCTTATCGTGCTGGTATCAATGACAATCTTCTCAACAGTGGTACTCTCAACGAAGAGCAGTGGGCCAAGGTAACCAGAGGTGTACACCTTACGGAGAATCTTGTTCCTCTGGTATTCTCTGAGAATACTATGACAGTTTCCGCTATTGCTGCGAAGATTGATCTTATTAATCCGTCTGTTGTCATTGTTGACGGCGTGTATATGATGGATGATGAGAACGGTGAGAAGCGGCAGTCTCCTCAGGCTCTTGCCAACATCGTCGCGGGGTTGAAGTTCCTGGCCATGCGGCGTAAGATATGTATTATCGCGGTAACGCAGTCAACTCCTGCCCGTACCAAGGGTGAGATTCTTAATGGCGATTCAGTAATGGGTAGCCGCGCGTTTACTCACTATTCCAATGTTGTTATTGGTGTGGAACGTGTTGAGGATTCACCTAAGATGCGTAAGCTTCGTGTTCTGATGAGTCGTAGTTGTGCCAATGTGGACGTGATGCTAGAGTTCGATTACGACACGGGAACCTTTGAGGAGATCGAGGGTTACGAATTGGATGAGGAAGCAGATGAACTAGCGGAGTTGATGGATGACAGCAGATTCTCGAATTCGTTCTAAGGCCCCTGCCCCTGGTGATGTTCTCGGTTCTCTGGAAGAGCTGGATATTCAGGTAGCCAAGATTACTCATCAGGAAGCATGGGCGTTGTGTCCGAGCAGAGAACACGATAATGTTCGGCCAGATAAATGGTCAGTAAACACAGATACTGGAGTCCACTCCTGTTTCTCTTGTGGTTTCTCCGGTTCCTTTGTCAAACTCGTCATGGAGGTTAAAGGTTATGATTACTCAGACGCAGCGCAGTGGGTACGTGATCGTGGAGGATCAGAATGGATCCGACGAGCTTTGGAAGCTTCCTCTTACACTGACCAGTCAGAGGAATCTCCCGTTCGAGGTTGGAACGAATCCAGACTGGCGCTCTTCACTGATCCTCCGACTCAAGCGCGATCGTCAAGAGGAGTTTCTGCGGGAAGTGTAGATACTTACGGAGTAAGGTGGAATCCAGTAGAAGATCACTGGATTCTACCTATCCGGTCTCCTGATACCTATGAGTTGTGGGGCTATCAGGAGAAAGGCAAAGACCATTTCCGTAACAAGCCGTATGGTGTCGCTAAATCAGAGACACTCTTTGGTATTGACTGCTTCACAGGTAGGACTGCGATCGTTCAGGAGAGTCCTTTGGACTGTCTCCGCATTCATACCGCTGGTATCTTCAGCGCGGTCAGTACATACGGTGTCAATATATCTGACAAGCAGTTTGAGTTGCTGTTCGACATAGCGGAGACAGTTGTCTTCGGGCTGGACAATGACGATGCTGGTATTCAGATGTCTCTGAAGATAAGGGACCGGTATACAAAGAGTGGTAGGGATATAGGATTTCTTAACTATTCACATATTCCTGATGCAAAGGATATGACTTCTCCGGGAGTGACTGATAAAGATATTCATAAGGCTATGCAAACAGCATATCCTTTGGTATTCTTTAGACCATGACATTCATTGGAGAGTTACGCAGGTATCAGCAGGACGCGTCTGATCTAGTAACCACTAGGGGACGCGTCCTGCTGGCATTGGATCTGGGAACAGGTAAGACTATTGTTTCCTTACATGCTATTGAGAAGTTACGAGAGGAAGGGAAAGTAAAATGTGCTGTCCTTATCATGAGTTCATCGCTAACGAAGCAATGGGAAAAACGAATCCAACAGTTTACAGACGCGACTTCAGTGGTCCTGGTGGATGGATCTGTACCCCCGAAGAAACGAGAGATTATATTATCAGAAGCTATCGAGGAACGACCGGAATATCTGATTATAGGTATTCGTCAGGCAGTAACCAATTTAGGTTTCATCAGTGCTTTGACTCCAGAACTTATCCTTGTGGACGAAGTGACGAGCATCAAGAACTTCGGCAGCCAGCAATCCAAAGCAATAAAGAAGATGATTTCTCCCTATCGTATTGGTTTAACCGCAGAGCCGATTGAGAATGGTAAAGCTGAAGAGTTATTCTCGATTATGCAATGGATCGATCCTCAGCTTTTCGGTAGTTGGCAATCCTTTGAAGAACAATACGTAATAAGAAATCAGTTCAATATGATTACAGGATATAAGAATACAAAGCAATTGAATTCTATTCTTATGACTGCTTGTGTGAACAAGAGAAGAACTGATCCGGGCGTGGCAGAATTCATGCCTACTGTCGAGGAGTTCAATGTACTAGTGGAGATGGATGATGGCATACGCGGAATCTATACAGAAATCGCCAGGGAATTATTACACGCTCTCTATAGCAGTGACGGAGGAGGAGCTACAGACGTTGGTAATTACTATGCGGGAACGTCCGCAGGAAATAGCAATGATTCACTTGGACCCATTACCTCCAAGCTCCTTGCGCTCCATCTCCTACTCGATTCCCCTAGACTTCTCGAAGAGTCTGGAAGACGCTATGCCGACCCCGCAGACCCCAGAGGTAGCAGGTATGCCTCAGAGCTATTACAGGCCGGGAGAGTGCCCACTGAGGGCGTTCTCGGGGCAAAGATGGAAGCATGTGTGGAGCTGTGTCAGGAGTTTCTGGAAGAGAACCCTGAACATAAAGTCATAGTCTTCGCGCGGTTCAAGGGAGTACTTCCTCTGCTGGCTGAGCAGCTTGACAACTACGGTTCTGTCTTCTTTACTGGAGATCTCAACAGCAAGCAGCGAGGGGAAGCAATTGAACGATTCACTAATGACCCTGACATTAGACTGTTCCTTTCTTCGGATGCCGGGGGATACGGAGTGGATCTCTACACAGCTAGCCACCTCATTAACTACGATTTACCAAACTCTTCTGGGGTATTCAAACAAAGAAATGGAAGACACGTTCGAGCTTCGTCAACATTTCGGCACGTCTACATTTACAATCTCATTGTCGCTGGAACGGTTGAAGAGTACCAGCTTTCCCGGCTCAGCTATAAGTCCAAGGTTGCCAATGCTGTTGTTGGTGGTGTAGTGTCAGGGGTAACTGATACAGTAGAGAATGAAGGCAAGAGCTTGACAAAATTTCTAGAGGACTATCTTGGAGGCAAGAGATGACTGACCTAAAGCTGGAAGCAATTGACAAGCAGATCGCCGACCTGAATACTAAGCGTATCGCTAGGATCATGGAGATTCAGGACCCTAAGCGAATAGAGGTGAAGGCGAAGTATGATGAGATTGCCAAGCTTCTGGGAGAGTTGGAGGAGATGGACGAGTCTGTCATCATTGCCGCTAACTTTGTGTATGGGGCATCCTTTTCCATCAACCACGAATTCAACGTAGAGGAATTGTAATGACAGAAAGTGACTTAGTAATTCGCAACAAGGTGGCTCAGTATCTTCTGCTGAATGAGGAGATGAAATCCCTTAAGGCTCAACAGGCAAAGCTGAAGGAAGAGTTGGAGCCCGCTTTGTTAGCAGCAGAAACTAATGCCAGAGGCTCTCATGTTCTTCCTTTCAGTCAGAATGTGTTTGTTGGCGGTGTGAACTACACCAACTTGCAGAGAATCCGCAAAGAGTCTAAGGTACTCAATGAAGAGCGAGCAGTTGAGTTCCTCTACGAAATGGCAAGGGACCGAAGTCCTGATGGTATTCCTTTCAAGGAAAGCAAGTGGTTTGATCCTATTGTCACAGTAGAACATATTGACCAGGACGAGTTGTGGAATCTGTTTGTGCAGGATGAGATTACACAGGAAGAGCTTGACTCCCTGTTCGACATTACTATAACCTGGGCGTTCCAGCCTGTTCGAGAGTAGTCGATTCAGTAGTATACTTAGGTCATGACTAATAAACTATGTACTATTGATGACTGCAAAAGAGATCACCAGGCTAGAGGGTACTGCGCTATGCACTATACGCGATGGCGTAAGTTTGGTGATCCTCTTAAAACTTTAAAAGATTGGGGAACACAGTTAGGGGATTGCATTGTTACTGGCTGTAAAAAACCCAAGAGAACTAAAGGGTACTGTGACAAACACTATGGTAGATTCTTAAAGCATGGTGATCCCAGCGTTGTTCTTAGACAATCAGAAAGTATTGACGGGCGCAGAACAACTCAGCAAGGCTACATTCACTTACGAGGTTACCGAGATCACCCAAATAGTTTTCCTAATGGGTGTATTGCTGAACATGTTTTAGTGATGTCTGAGCATCTAGGGCGTCCTTTACTACCACATGAAAACGTGCACCACAAGAATGGGATGCGAGACGACAATACGCTAGAAAATCTAGAATTGTGGACTAGACAGCAACCCACGGGTCAGAGAGTTGACGACAAGGTAGCGTGGGCTGTAGAGTTACTACGTACTTACCGACCAGAACTGTTAGCCCAGCCGACTAAGGAGTAAAGATGGGTAGATACGAAACCGAACACCATGAGAATACTGATTATTTCCGCTGGCATTCTGTTGATCCTTCCTATGGTGAAGATGGCTGGGAGCGCAGGTCAGGAGAGTATAGAACACTGAAGTCTGTTAAGTCCGGTATAGTATACGACCGAAGAGTTATGGCCAAGTATCATTCAAAAGTTCATCCTGTCTATACTATTCAGAAACTTGTAGCTGTTCCCTGCCTTTTTGTGGGGATTACTGAGACAGATCAAGGTAAGTTTCATGATGTTAGTGCCAAGCTAGTGTGGGAGGACTATGATGGCTGAGATGGTTACTATTCCCCTTGAGGAATACACAGCTCTACAACAGGATAGTGATTTCCTGAATGCTCTTCAATATGCGGGAGTTGACAACTGGGATGGTTATTCAATGGCGTGGCGCTACCTGGAAAATGGGGAGGAAATCTGATGGCTAGGGATTTCGCAGCAGATGACATGCAGTTCTACCGCTGTATGATCAAGCAGGAGAACGTGGTGGAGTGGTCATTCCTTGCTGGTCCCTATAGGACTCCGGGAATGGCACAGAGTCAGGGTACGCGTGCAGTAAATGATGCAGCATTCTGGGATGGTCCTGTGAAGGTCTTCAAGGTGCAGCGTCTTGAGGCTGTCATGCATTACGAATTCGATGTGGATTCTCACGAAGGATACGACACCCCACATCTGGAATGGGTTGATTATGTCCAGTGATGCTGATTTCTTCCGTTACAAGATAACCCATCCGGATGGTCGAGAGTATTTCTCTCGTTCCTACCGTGCCAAGGGTCCTGCTACCTCCGCTATGAACTACGAACTCAAGTGGACGCGGAACAGTGAGAAGAAGTACACTATCCAGAAGCTAGCCGCTGTGATAAGGTACGAGGAGAATTACAACTACGATGGTGTACTATACGAGACTCCCGTAGCCTCGCTGGAGTGGGTTGACCTTGAGACCCGGTAGCGCGTATCCTGAGTACCTCAGTTACTGTTCATGGCGTAACACCGCATGGACTGAGCACCCTTCACTTCCCTTCCGCGCGCTGATCGCATGGCGTGGACACAATCCAGATGGCTGGGGTAAGCTCAAGGTGTGGAAGGTCGGGGAGACCGGACAGATGGTACTGCAAGACAATGACAAGATGTGGGAAGAATACATGGCTTCCCGAAACAACACAACGCCAGGAGATAAGTAATGTGTGATCTGTGTGATGCTGACGCGGAGAAGACGGATGAGTCTGCGATGAGTACTCTCTTCCCCGCCATTAAGGCCAGTCATGTTCGTATTCTTATGGAGAATCCTGACCTGTCAGGTGTGCTGCTTCAGGGTATGGATGAGGCGTACGCCCGTGGCTACAAGGATGGTATTATGGCTTTCGCAAAGATTGCTATTGATGTTATTGAATAATTTAGACAGCTTATTCAGTGAAGTGTTTCCGGGATCCAGAACTCCTTTGGCCTTTGAAGATATTCGTAAGGTAAAAGAAGAAGTGTCTGAATCCTGGGACGCCAAACCTTTGATTTTTACAGTCAAGGGAAAGCAGATGGAGTTCTTTTCCATAGGTCAGCTAGGCAGAGCACTGGGTAATCGTAGCGCTAATACACTACGTGCGTGGGAGAAGGATGCTATTCTTCCAATAACTCCGTACAGGAAGCCGTCCCGTAACGCGGATGATCCAGATCCTAGGGGTAGCCGACGGATGTACTCACGTGCTATGGTGGAGGGACTAATAAAGATCGCTAAGGAAGAAGGAATATGGCTACCCGACAAGGGACGAAAGCTGTCACAGACACGGTTCACGATGAGAGCGACGGAGTTGTTTCAGGCTCTTCTCAAGAGTCAGTAGCGCCTGCTAGACTTGAGGTAGTTCCGGTGGACGGACTTCTTAAGTACAATGTGCACTCGGAGTTCACGGTTAATCCTGGTAACTACGAGTCTAAGAAGCTCGGTGGAAATCTTGAAGGAGTTTTCTCCGCTGAGCATGATCCTGCTGAGGTTGGCGCGTATCTGCATGAGCAGTTGTACGCTTGCCTGGCAGAAGAGATTGAAGATGCTAAGATAATCGCGGCAAAGAACAAGTTGTCCATTATCCACCTGTTCCAAAACTAATTAACTCCACTTTTAGCGCGTATGCGCGTACCCATAGGAGAAAAATACATGGCACGTATGGTTCGTACTCCCGTTATTTCTGAGTCCGATGAGTCTTACGATGAGACTGGGACTACAGAGGGGACTACTTCAGAGACTGAGAATAACTATCCTGTTCATTCTGGTTGGGGTGCACCAGTTGTGCGCCACACCTTTGCTGAGCGCGAGAAGGCACCTAAGTTTGAGATTGAGTTGAAGGATCTTGAGGAGCATATCATCAAGATTCACGATGACCAGCCTTATGTAAGCTATTTCCAGCACATTCTTAATCAGGGTGGTTGGAAGTTCCTTACCTGCTCTCAGGCGCGTCATCCTGAGACTAAGGTAGTGATCAAGCCTCTGACTTGCCCGATGTGCGTGGCTGGTCATAATCCGCGTGAAGCTATGATGCTGAACGTGACGGATATGTCTAAGCGTGATGAGGTTATGGCCTATACCTTCAGTTACGAGGTTCAGGAGCAGCTTCAGAAGTTCATGAAGGGTCCGAAGGGTTCAGATGGAAAGCCCACGGTTATCCCGATTAACTCTGAGGAGCGTTACTGGATGATTCAGCGTTCCAATACTCCACGTACCAATTATTCAGTGATGCCACTGAAGGCGCGTGACCTTGAAGAGGATCACGGTATCTCTCCTCTGAACGCTAAGGAGCTCGCGGAACTGTCCAAGACTCACTATGGTAAGGGTGTGGTCTGGATCAACAGTGAGAAGGAACTTCAGGCTGTTGCTGACCACTACGAGCCGTAGGATTCACTAGACAACTGGGAAGCCCTCTGGTAGATTAACTTCTGTCAGAGGGCTTCCCCTATTTATGGAGGACAAGATGGAGATCAACGAAGAGATGTACGAAGACATGAAGACCCTGTTGCAGGGCATACACAACAACGCAGCGTCAGCTGTATGGATGGGCTTCCATATCTCGGCGGAAGTTGTGGCGAGTCGTGTGGAAGAATTCGCAGCCAAGTATCCGAATGACTTCTATCTTACTTTCTAAGGAGTTCGACAATGGGTAATTCATCAGCAACCGGCAAGCTGTACATGGTTAAGTGCTATACGTGGGATGGGGTCTATGCGGATGAGAGCGATGTCTTTCCCACGCTGGACAACTCTCTTGCTCTGCTGCATCTAGTGGTGATCAAGACCATGGATGAGGATCTTGAGTGGTTCAATGATGTCGAGCTGTTCAAGCGTGGACCTGGACGATACGACTACACCAAGTACTACATCACTGAGATGCAGTTGGACGAAGAACTGTAATGGGACTGACAAAGGAACAGCGAGTAGGAAGCATTTGTAATCAGGTAGCATGGCTTTCATTCCGGGAAAGGATGACAGTTCTATGGGCGCTGCTAACGAGTCGAGCAACTTAGGAGGATAGATGGATGGAGTTATCTATACTCCGGAACAACTGAAGAGAGAAGTAGAATACTTTCTCAAGCAGGATGCTTTTGTATTTGATGTTGAGTCCATGGATGGTGTTATTCCTGGCACCCGAGGTATTCCCACACAGAATCAGATAGTGTGGCTGTCTCTGTCTACTTATGGGCGTAACATTATTATCCCTATGGGACATCCTAATGGGAATAATCTTCTGCGTAAGGGGTTTCGTAAGAAGAATCCTGAGACCAAGAAGATGGATTGGAATCCAGCAGTCTATGATGCCCCGCCTAAGCAGATGCGTCCAAGCGAAGTCTTCGCAATACTTGAGCCGTTGTTTTTCAGCGACCTTATCAAGGGAGCACACAATGCTCCATTCGATGTCATCAGTATTGCGAAGTACTTCGGCGGAAGAATTATTCCTGGTCCTATCTTCTGTACTCTGACTATGCAGTGGATTAAGGATGAGAATATTGGCCAGTTCTCTGGTGGTCCGCGTCGTCCTGTGAAGAAAGATCTTAAGACTCTCACCTCTTGGTACTACGGAGTCAAGTATGATCATAATGAAGTCGGTAAGTGTATTGAGCTTCATCCTTTCAAAGATGTGGCCCGGTATGCCCTGCTGGACTCTGCGTACACTTGGCTGCTGCTTCGGAAGTTCCGTAGAAGCATCCCTGAGGAGGCTCTACAGGCCATCTGGGAGCTTGAACAGGCTGTTACCCCAGCGGTGTGCCGAATGGGTTTGGTAGGCGCTCCTGTGGACGTACAGGCGATCCGTGAACTTGACATCTACCTCACGGATCTGCTGGTTGGTATTGAGACCAGAGTTTACCAGGCTGCTGGAAAGCAATTCAATATCGGTTCATGGCAACAGAAGCAGGACATTCTTTACAAGCCCAAGACAGAGGGAGGACAAGGACTTAAGCCTACAAGACTTAACAAGTCAGGTAAGTTGAAGAAGCAGAAAGGTATTCCTCTTTCTATTCGGGATTACTCCACGGATAAGGATGCGCTTGATGACTTCGTAGGTAATCCTCTTGTTGATGTTCTGCTTGAGTACTCTGAGATTGACAAACTGCGCTCTACTTATGTTCGGGCGTATCTGGGAGTAGAAGGCGATCCGGATAAGCCCTGTCTTATTTTCAATGGGCGTATCCATACGGATCTGGTTCAGTATGGGACTGTTACTGGTCGGTTCTCTTCCCGCGCGCCTAATCTTCAGAATATTCCCAACCCTGAATCCGAATTGGGTAGCAAGGTTCGAGGACTGTTCAGGGCACCTGAAGGATATCGACTACTGGTAGCGGACTATGCCCAGATGGAACTGAGAATCCTAGCCAGCATGATCGGCTATGGCGGTTTGTATGATGGTTTTATGGCTGGTATTGATGCGCACACACAGACTGCTGTGCTTGTTTACAATAAGCAGGAGGAGTTTGCCAAAGATCCTGATTACATGAAGCATCCGGAGAATATGTGGATGCGCAGTGCCGCCAAAACTCTGAACTTCGCTATTGTTTATGGTGCTGGTGCGGCTAAGGTTGCTGCTACTATTGGTATTTCTGTTGAAGAGGCACAACAGCTTCTCGACAACCACAAGGTAGCATTTCCTGAGGTGTATGAGTTCAGGGATAAGATCATGGCGCTTGCACGTAGCCGCAGGAAGTCTCCGTATATTCGTACTATTCTTGGACGTAAGCGCAGAGTCTGGGAAGTACTTCGTAATATTGCTGAAATAGAGGCTCCTAAGCTTCCATGGTACGAGCCACAGAAGCACCAAGCTGCGGTACGTTCTGTGATTTCCAGGGGTGAGCGACAAGTGTTCAACAGCCTGGTTCAGGGCTCTCTTGGAGACATCATCAAGCTTGCGATGGTACGAATGGATAAGGTACTATCAGAAGATGCGGTAAAGAATCCTGGTCGTGAGATTCAGATGATTCTTTCTGTCCATGACGAGTTGGTTCTTCTCTGCCCTGAAGATCGTGTGGCTGAAGGCAGTGCTATGCTGCTTGAGGCTATGATTGGTAAAGAAATTCAAGATCTAATTAAGGTCCCCCTGGATATCGGTAAAATTGCGGTTGTTCAGAGGTGGAGTCAGGCCAAGGAGTAGAGGAAATATGACTTATGATCCATTTACAGCAGTAGTAGAACCACTGGAACCTCTGGACAACGAAAGAGCTGTTGTCTCTCATCTACATCGTTCCATGCTATGGGATCTTGTGGGTCCTATAGCTATTACAAAACATCCTGAGAAATTTGGGCAGAATCCAGCGAGTGAAGATGTACTGAATATGGAGTACCGTGAGATGCTACAGCGGAAAACTGCTGTGGAACGTCTTGGATATAATCTTCCTTTGCTTACTCAGGTTGCTGTAGAGACAGCCAGTCAGGTTCTTCTGGCTACTGAGCCAGGCTTGTCCCATCTTACTGAGGAAGGCAAGCTTGGTTTCAGAATGCAGAATGCTAGAGTGGCTTCAGTTGTTACAGATACAGTAGTTTCTCATCTCCTTCAAGGAGGTATTATAAATTTCGGAGGTAATCAATGAGCTTTTGGGCTGATGCTATAAATGGCAGTCAGACACAAGTACCTGTACGTCCTGTTCCCAGGGGTTTATACACGTTTAATAACCCTGTCGAACAGGACTATCCTTTCTCCCCGCCACAGGAGACATATATCCCATCGGTTCGGATGACTCAAGGCAGTATCTGTCCTGGTTGTGGTAGTGACAGATATCGAGGGTCTATTGGAGACAGGGCAGTAGCATGTTCTGAGTGTGGATATCACCCTAGATTCGAGCAGTCAGGATATGGTACTCGTTCTTTGTCTTCCAAGCCTGGAGAAGCCACACCAGCAAGACAAGTAGCTTCTACACAAACTATGCGCGGATCCATTGCTGAGCTTAACGCCGGTGGTGGAGTACATATTTAAAATTGAATAAATCCTTCCAATTCTTACTACTTATAGCGGAGAACAATTAATGGTAGAGATGTCCACCTTTTCAGAAACAGTTTATCGTAACAAGTATGCACACGAAGGGGAGAATTGGGAGGACACAGCGCGAAGAGTAGTGGAGACTGTTGTCAAGCCCTATTTCCCAGAAGATGTGGAAGAGTTAACACAGATAGTTATCGCTCGTAAGTTTATTCCGGGCGGACGTTATCTTTATGCTACAGGAAAGCCTTTTCATCAGACTCAGAATTGTCTCCTTCTTACTGTGGAGGATAGCCGTGAATCTATTTCTGATCTGTTCAACCGTGTCAGTTCTGGTCTGATGACTGGTGCTGGCATTGGTATTGTATGGTCTAACCTGAGAGAGAACGGTGCACCAGTAAAGGGAATGGGTGGTAAGTCTACTGGTCCTGTCGCATTTATGAAGGCAGTGAATGAGATCGGGCGTAATATTATGCAGGGTGGTTCCCGCCGCTCCGCTATCTGGGCAGGACTGCATTGGAATCATCCTGATATATTCGAGTTCATGTCAGTAAAGGACTGGCCGCAAGAGATAGTAGACATGAAGGCCAAGGATTTCAATGCTGTTGCTCCTATGGATATGACAAATATATCCATTATTCTTGATGATGATTTCTTTACTGCGTATAACGATTCCGCGCATCCTGACAATGAGCTGGCAAGAGTGGTTTACAAAAATGCGGTAGAGAAGATGCTGACAACAGGTGAGCCTGGTTTCTCTGTAGATATCGGTAAGAATGCTGGTGAGCATCTGCGCAATGCACCAGTAACGGCTGAAACGCAAATACTCACAGATTATGGTTACGAAACTGTCGGATCTATTGTGGATCTACCAGTAACTATCTGGACAGGAAAGCAATGGGCTAAGAATGTAGTCTTCAAAAAGACTATGGAGAACGCTGACATTGTTAAGGTATCCATGACTGGTGGGCGTGTTATTCGTTGCGAACCAACACATGAATTCCTGGTAGAAAGATACAAGGGTGCAGGCGCAAGACGTAAGTTGGTTTCAATTGAGCGTGTTCCTGCGAGAGATCTAAAGCCAACAGATATTCTGCATGTCTCTATGCCCGAGTCCCATACTAGGGAACGTCTCAGCTATGATTCCACAATCAAGGTTATGTCCGTAGAATTTGATGGTGTGGAGGATGTTTACTGCGCAGATGTGCATGTGCCAGAACATTCCTTCATGGCTGAAGGTGTCATCATCTCCAACTGTACTGAGATTACTTCCAGAGACGATAATGATATCTGTAATCTGGGCTCTATTAATATGGCTCGAATTAATTCAGTAGAAGAAATGGGCAGAGTAGTAGAGCTGGCTACTCGCTTCCTTCTGTGCGGAACTCTCTACTCCAAGGTTCCTTACGAAGGTGTAGCCAAGACCCGGGAGAAGAACAGACGTCTAGGTCTTGGCTTGATGGGTGTACATGAGTGGTTGGCTTTGAGAGGAAAGCCGTACGCGCCTGATACAGAGCTTCAAAAGTACCTAGAGGTATACCAGGGCTCCCATGCTATCGCAGGCCACGCAGCAGACCTTCTAGGCGTTTCTAGACCCATCGCAGCGACGTCTGTAGCTCCCGCTGGAACGATTGCTATCGTGGCGGAGACAACCAGTGGTGCTGAGCCTGCTTATGCTCTTGCGTTTAAGCGCAGATACCTGAAGGGAACTGAGTGGCATTTTCAGTATGTTGTAGAGAATCTGGCGAAGAGACTTCATACACAGGGTGTTGATCCGGATACTATTGATACTGCTTTCTCTCTGGCTAAGACTCCTGAGCGTAGACTAGCGTTCCAAGCGTGGTTGCAGCAGTATGTTGATCAGGGTATTTCTTCTACTGTTAATCTTCCTTCCAAGGAAGAGCAGAGTTTTACTTCTGAAGAATTCGGCACCATCTTAATGAAGTACCTTCCTAAGCTACGCGGAGTTACTGTGTATCCTGACGGCGCGAGAGGTGGTCAGCCTTTGACTGTTGTTCCTTATGCTGAGGCTGTGGACTGGGAGGGCTATGAGTATGCCGAATTTTCTAACGAGAACAGTTGTCAAGGCGGGGTTTGTGGTATTTAACCAGGGAGAGGTATGAAGACTAAAGATATTGTCTTGCTTGGTGCTAACTTTTTTACTATAGTGATGTCTGCTCTCATAATGACTCTCTCTGGTTTGGACAATAGACCAATTCTATTTGTTATTGGATTTTGCGATTTTATATCGGCTGTATTTCTTGCTACAGTAAAGGCGAATACTCTATTCGATACTAATTAGGGAACATTATGCTATTCGCTAGCCTTATAGCTCTGGGCTTCGCTGTCTGGGGCTTATTACACCAGGGAAATATTATAAGCAAGCTCAGAGATGAGCTTAGAGAGTCCATGTCAGACAGACATATGTAAGTGTTGACGATGTCAGTAGGCCCTGTTAGTCTATATCTAGCAGGGCCTACGTTTATTAAAAGGAGAATAATGGCATTAAATGAGGGCGTGTCCGGGGTACTGGCAGAGATGAATAAGAAGTTAGCTAAGGAAGGTAATCCTCTCCTTACTGTGGCTTCTGATATGTTCATCCCGAAGAAGTTTACTTCTGGTCTGGTGGCGTTAGACGTAGCGTTAGGTGGAGGATGGCCAGGTAATCAGTGGGTTGAGGTATACGGTAAGGAATCGAACGGTAAGACATCTATTATTCTCAATACGATTGCTGTTAATCAGGCTCTTGATCCGAATTTCATGACGTTCTGGGTTGCTTCTGAGCATTATGATTTGGATTGGGCGGCGCAGAATGGTGTAGACAACAGCAGAGTAGTCATTATCCACACCAATAATATGGAACTGGCTTATCAGTGTCTGATGGATGCTGCTATGTCTCATGAGTTTGACTGTCTGGTTCTGGATTCTTATCCTGCTCTGTCTGCTTCGGAGGAGATGGAGAAGACTATGGAGCAGAACACCATGACTCTCGGGGCTAGACGTACCGGTCAGTTCTTCCGTAAGGTTGGAGGTACTTTTAGTACTGATCGTCCTTACATTGGTTTCTTTGTCAACCAGTTACGCGATGCTGTAGGACAGTTCTCCCCACATGGAACACCTACTACAACTCCTGGCGGTAAGGCTAAGAACTATGCCTTCTATCAGAGAGTACTTGTCTCTGTTGACGAGTACAAGGATGAGAAGCAGGAAGGGTTCAAAGATCCTGTAAAGTACGCGCAGACCAATAAGTATTTACTGGTAAAGAACAAGGCCGCTCCACCAAAGGCTATTGCCAGAGGTGACTTCTATTTCGCCAAGTCTTCCAAGCCTTTCAATCCTGGTGAATTTGATCTGGTGAAGGATATTGTTACTACAGCGGTACAGTTCCAGATCATTACTCGTGGGGGTGCCTGGTATTCATATAAGCCCGAAGACGGTTCGGATACCTTGAAGTGGAACGGTATACCCAACATGGTTGAAGCTATCCGGGATAATATGGAGTTGCGAGAAGAAATCGCTAAGCGTACTTTAGAAACAGCGACTCAAAAGGATTAATCTATGCCTATTACCGGAGCCAAGACTATCATTGTCACTGGTACTTACATCAATTTCATTAGTTTAGCTGGTGAGACAGGTTTCATTGAGTTCATACCCGATGTGCCATCACTTGAAGATCAGACTGACAATATCATTGCCACTATTCCTCCCTTTATTGTTGGTCTGCCCGGAACATTCGGCAGCAACAATATGGGAGGAAGTGGACACTTCAGTATTGTCCTGCCGTGTACAGACAATACTGAGTTATTTCCGCAAGGATTTACCTATACAATCATTGAAAAAGTTTCCAACATGAACAACAGAACTACCAAGGGAGTACAGCTTCCTTCTACCTATGGTACTACTGTAGATATTACGAAGGTGCTGGCTCCGTATCTAATACCCTAAGGAGGAGTAATTGATAACAACAAAGAGAATCCGAATCACTATTGACTGCGTATTTAAGGGTGATTACATAGACGCGGATTCTGTGCCTGACTATCTTACAAGCTGGATCGACAGCGGGCTGACAGACAGAGATGACCTGAGAGGTTATACCGTTATCTGTGGTCCAGTAACAGAGGAGCGTATTTATGACTGAACCAGCCACACATTATAGGGGGATTCCTATTCCCAATCGCCTTCAGCGCTATTACACCAAGCCTACGGGGCGTTGGTGGAAGAATGGTGTTGACGATACATTCACTGAGTTGATTGCAGTGATCAGTGAAAGAATTGAAGAGCTGACTGCTCAGAAGACTTTCAATGACTTCGAAGAGAACAGGGTTTACGGACGTATCGTTGAGCTGGAAGACTTGTTGGACATTTTCACGTATATCAGGGATGACAGTAAGTAGTGGCAACGATTAAAGATTCACAACGACAGGAAAGGGCCCTCGCGAGAAATCTCGGGGGTTCTGTCAATTCCGGCTCAGGCAATGGTTGGCTGAGAAAAGGAGATGTTCGCACAGATAATGAACTATGGGAACTAAAAATAACTAGTGCTAAATCTTATTCTCTGAAAGACGCAGAACTTAAACAGCATATGAATTACGCTCTTATAGATGGACGAATTCCGATCTTTATGGTAGAGTTCAAACTCACCGGGAATTCATATGTCATTCTTTCCAAGGATGACTATCTTGAAATGAGAGAGCGAGCGTCTGTTGGTAATGAGACTGAGATCGGGAGCACCTAAATGGTTTAGCGATGATGATCCCTTAGCTGAAGCAAAGTGTATTAAGTTCCCCGCCACGAAAGAATATGATCCTTGGTACCATGAATCGGAAGATGGGGAAGACGATACTTTAGAGGCTAAAAAGATTTGTAAGGGGACAGATGACGGCAGACCCTGTCCCCTCTTACAGCAGTGTTTGGAATTTGCCCTTACTAATAACGAGCGATATGGAATCTGGGGTGGTATGTCTCCAGAGGAGCGTGCACAATTACGGAAAGAGAGACGAGTATGGCAGCAATCTCATCAGGATGGTCCAAGCCTCTCAGTGGTAGGCTGAGAGATTACGCACTAGCTCCTACAGGTACTCTGTTGCTTGGTGCTGTTCAAGCACACATGATCAAGGAGGCAGCGAAGCCTTCCACCCGTAGACAGGACGTTATACACCCCTCTGAGATGGCTAAGACAGATTGGTGTCCCAGAAGTACCTACTACAGGATTAAGGCTTGCAGAGAGGCAGACGATGCCTATCTCAAGGCTCCTGAGTATGTTGGTGTGCAGCTTTTGAACATCTTTGACGAAGGTCACGCTATTCACGATAAATGGCAGCGCCGATTTTGGGAAATGGGATTGCTATGGGGTTCCTATAACTGTTTGAAATGTAATATGGTTTATCCTTTTCAGGATGTGAAGCGACGTTGTCCTAATGAGATGTGTCAAGGTAGCATGGAAACCATGACATACCACGAAGTACCTTTGCGGGCCGAACAGTATCTTATTTCAGGATCTGCTGATGGTGCGATACCGTCAAAAAAGGCACTTATCGAGATAAAGAGCGTTGGTGTTGGTACGGCTAGAATTGAAGCACCCGATATTTTCAAGGCCAATTCAGAGGGTCAGAAGATAGATCTTCAGGGACTCTGGAAAGATATTAAGGAACCTTTTCCTTCTCATGTTCGTCAGGGACAACTGTATCTACGTCTCTGCCATATTATGGGCCTGGACTATGATCGGATCGTTTTTATTTATGAGTCAAAGTTTAATCAGGGAGCCAAGGAATTTGTAGTTAAGTTCGATCCTGTGTTCTGTGATGACATGCTTCATAGCTGCTTGGAAATTAACGGTGCTCTGGAGTATGGCCTAGAAATACCTTTGTGTCCTACTGGTACCTCTTGTAAAGATTGTGAGCAATATGGCAACGAGAAGTCCGATTCAGTCAGGGTGGGCAACACCGAAGAACCAGAGCCTGAAAGGATTGAGAGTTCCGGAGATACCGGAAGACGAAATCCCCGACCTTCCGGCCGGTTTGTCCGATCTTGATGACCATGATTTGATGTCTTTGTACAATCAGTTTGTTAACTGGACTGGTTATGCTGGTTATCAGGTTGCTGAGGCTGAAATTGAAGAGCGTCAGGCAGAACGTAAGCTGAAGCGTGTGGAAGATACTTATACAGTTCAGTACAAGTCTGAGAAGACTGTGGCAGCAACTAAGGCCAGAGTGGCGCTGGAGCCGGAGTTTCAGGCTGCTGAAGATGTTGTGGATGTTGCTTTTGCTCGTAAGAAGCTGCTAGGGTCGCTCTATACCGATCTGGAGCGTAAGGCTCAGGCAGTATCCAGAGAGTTGACACGCAGACTCGCACGGAAGGATACTGAGCATCGTAACGAGAAGTACAACGCTTAGGTTGACGTTAGCACTGGCTGGGAGTAGAGTACTGACATGGACTACAACTTGAAGAACACGATATGGGAACTGAAGGATGTTACTGGTATTCAGTACAAGGTTAAGGAAGTTATTCTGGGAAGCCGAATTAAGCTGAGGGAAATACCGACAGGACGAGTGTTCTGGATTACTCCGAAGCAATTGGCTGACAATTATAGGGAGATTAAGTAATGGCACTTTTTCCTAGATGGTTTCTTCTAGAGGAAACCTCAGAACAGCGAAAACTTCGTCATGCACAGCTTCGTAAGCAATTGGCGGATAATGAGTACCGCCTGCGTCTGGAAGCAGAAGAACATCAGCTTCAGGAGGAAATTCGGGAATCGGAAAAGAAGCCGAAGGGTAGGCACCGTAAGTCATGACTATTGTTAGTATTCCGAAGAAGTGTGAGAAGTGTGGTCAGCCCGGTTGGACTAACCGCCAGTGTCAGAATTCTGCTTGTGGACAGATGATTGGATGGGGGAAGAAGTAATGGCCAATAAGTTGCTGTGGATTCAGGCTTGGGAAGAGTCTGAGCGCGGTTATGGTATTCGGTCTGATGGCTATAGTATGCACTCCAGTAAGGCAGATGTGCAGAAGTTCATTAAGAAGTACTGGGATTCTATGCCCGATGCTGTTCCCGGTTCGTACTCCCGTCCCACTGGTCTTCCTTTTCAGGCTGAAGTTGAGCCTGGTTACTATTCTCGGGTAGAAAATTCTACGGATGGAATGCGTATTTATGGATGGAGTCCAGCATGAGTGATAAGAAGAAACCTATTATTGAGGATGCCGAGTTTGTTGGGCAGACAGTTGAGGATCGGGACAGACCAGAGGTTCGTTCTGGAATCAATAAGGATGGTCCGGTAGTAGCCAAGGCTGACGGAAAGAAGAAAAAGAAGAGTGGAAAGTAAGTTAGACGCCAAACCCACTGTATTTCTGGGATTAGACCAGTCATATGGTGGGTTTGGCTTTGCTGCGTTACATCAGAATGGCTCTGCTGATTTCCATTTATGGAATTTCACTAAGAACAAGGGTGGAGATGCTGAGAGATTATTGATTATCTATAATATGCTTTCTCACCATTTCTGGGCGCTTGAGCGTGAATACAATGTAGTTGTAGTTATGGAAGGCTATGCTCATGGCGCCAAGTTCAATAGAGAGAAATTAGGGGAACTCGGCGGAATAGTTAAAGCGGCTGTATACGAGGTATATAAGAAAGAACCGATTATTGTCCCTCCTACTGTGCTTAAGAAGTTTGTTACTGGAAAAGGCAATGCCAAGAAGGAAGATATGGTCAAGGCAGTAGAGGAAAGATGGATAGCTGGTATAGACGATCACAACTTGGCTGACGCTTATGGCTTGGCCCGATATGCGATGGAGAATCATAAGTAGTACAATAACCCTGCTAACGCGGGGTTATTTGTTTTCTCGGGTACAATCGAATAAAGACTATTTTGTAATAACTAAACGGAGAAACAATGGTAGACAATACGAATCCAAGTGAGGTGTTACTCAAGGTAAAGTCCTCATCTTCCGCCGCTAATCTTGCGGCAGCCATCGCCAATAATATTTATGAAGCCAATACTGTGACTTTGCGTGCTATCGGCGCAGCAGCAGTAAACCAGTCCATGAAGGCTATTGCCATAGCACAGTCTTATGTAGGACCAAGAGGTAAGGTACTGTCCTGCCGTCCTGGTTTTACTACTGTAGAGATGCCTGATGGTGCGATCTCAGCGATGACTTTTCTTATATTAGTCAGCTAACACTGGAGTAATCCTTATGTACAATACATATAACAGTGGGATGACTGTGGGAGTAAAACCTGTGGCTCAAATGGGGCGCTCCGACGAGTTCTATAGTGCTGCGGGTAATGGCGGTATTAATAATTCCCATACTATTCAACAGACCAGCACTACGGGATATCGCCCTTCTTCTGTGTTGGATCCTGTTATAGGAAATCCTAATGGACAGAGTTCCACTACACAGCAAGCAAACAGAGCATTAAACTATTACCGTCAGTAGCCCTGAAAGGCAAAAAGCAATGACAATGAATACGGAACCAGGAACCGGCAGTTTCCCTACTATGGGAACATCTGCCGCAGAGTTAAAGGTTGTAGCAAAGCCTGAGCGTGGACGTGAGCGCACACGTGGTGTGGCAGGTATGGGTGGAAGTTCCTTCCCGCAGCAGGACAAGGCTAACAGAGGACGTTCCACAGAGCGTATGGGAGCCTCTCTGCATCCGGGAGCTACTCTCTATGAAGCTAACGCTGCTTGTGCCTCAGATACGGGTCACAGGGTCGTACAGATGCCTTCCCGTTCCTCTTGGACCGATAATTGGAGAAGTGCGGCCAAGAAGTTGCAGTCAGGAGTAAGCTATTAATGGGTATTATCCATAAGCATATAGCCAATATTCGACTTATAGACCAGGCCACGCTAGGCGAAAGATCAGCAGATAAAGTAGCCAAGGCTTTCGGATCGTGGAAGTTTATCTGGATTCAGACAGCTCTGGTTATTCTGTGGATGGTTCTTAATGTTGTAGGTTTTGTCCATCACTGGGACCCCTATCCGTTTATTCTGCTTAATCTTTGTTTCTCTACTCAGGCTGCTTACGCGGCTCCGGTTATTCTTTTGTCCCAGAACAGACAGTCCGAGCATGACCGTTTGGTTTCAGAGCATACTGAGAGTGTCAGCGCGAGAGATATGGAAGTTGGATTTCGTATAGCCGAGCATCTGGGAATTGATATTTCAGATCTAAAGGAGTAAATATGCCTGCTAACTGGCAGTATAATTCGCCTGTTGGGCAACAGGGTTCTGTTACCCAGCAAGGTGGAGGAGGAACACCTTTAGCTGGCTTTCGCAGTATTCTTGATGCCAGAATTTCCATGGCCAAAGGAAAAACTCCTGAGGCGCAATATCCTGATGGTTATCTTGGTTCTGTTATTGACAGACGTGAGGATAAGCTTCTTCAGACTGTCAGAAACAATGCCAGATCGTATACTCGTGGAGTACACAAGGGTTCCAAGATTGCTCCAGTTGACTACTTCTGGCCCGACGATTTCAATATGATGACTGTTATGGAAGCCCGCCAAAGCGGCGTCAAATGGACAGCACCAGGAAATCCTATCGAAAGACTTGTACATTCTGGTAAGTTTATGACCCAAGCAGAAGCAAATCAGCTTCGCCAGGAATTGAATATTCCCCCTGATCCTCAGATGCGCGGAGCTGTTGATCCTCAGGTTCGTAAGCAGCAGTTTAAGAATCTACCTCCATATAGATAGCGGCGCTAATGATACTCAATAAAGCAAGCACTAATTACGATCCTTATAAGAGAGAACCTACAACTGCGGATATCTATGAGGATCAGCGTCCTTCCCAGACATATCCCGAGCAGTTGGTTTCTCTGCGTCTGGTTGCCAATGCCACAGCGGATGCCGAAGCGATAAGACCACCAATATTCAATATAGGTAGAACTCCTCCCAGATTCGGCTACAGAACTGAAGAATTAGGTATTCTGGATATTCTGGCTGTGGATGATGTGTATTCTTCTCCTCTGGGCGATTGGTCAGGAAATGCTGGTCAGGGATATCAGGGCACTTCCTTTCCGCAGAATCCTTCTCTTCCTTAAGGAAACATTATGGCAAAAAGAGCTGTATCTACAGCTAGAAGAGCAGACGACAAGAGAACTACAGGTACTGCTAAGAATCCTTCGAAAGTACCTAATGTTAAACCTATTACAGCCCGATCATCGCGGGTTGAATCATTCAGATATGGCGTCGCCGGTGGTGGCGCTGGAAGACCTAAGGCGGTAAAGTAATGGCTTACGCTCCATTGAGATCCATGAATCAGTCGTTAAAGACTGGCTCCGTTGAAGGTAGTTACAAGATGATCCGTAAGGATGCTGAATGTTCTACCGCTGTTGACGCGGCCCAGAACCTCACCTACAATACTAGAGACGACAACTCACTACTCTATTACGGTATAGGTATGAAGCGTTCTATGCATCTTCCTGGTGGAGGACCAGAGGACTGGACTTCACCTGACTACTACGACAACAAGCTACAGCAGGGCGTTGACAGAGGTATGCTAGGCTCTGCCTGGTAAGCACCACAACGCAGCACAGATAATGCCCCAAGATCAAAGTTGACACTACGGTCTTGGGGCATTATTCTGGATGGAAGCTGTTACGAAATCAAGACATTAGTTCTTACTTCTCAACGGCCGACCTGTTCCCTACTGATTGGATAGCTATGTCCAAGCATTCTCTCAAGACCGCATTTATAGCCAGTGGCATCGCAGTAGCAGCACTCTTTACAGGGGTAACCCAAGCAGACGCAGCAACTCAGGCCACTGGCTTTAGTGTTGTCCGGAATATGACCAGTAGTTCAGCGCCTTTGCTGACTCCCGCAGTTACTCGCTGGTCCACTGGAGCGCATATTGCCAATTACATTCAGGCGTATGACATGGGTAAGCCTTATGTTTTTGGCGCTACTGGCCCTTACAGCTTTGACTGCTCTGGTCTGGTAATGTCTGCGGCACACAAGATAGGCGACTGGGCAATGCCCCGTACAGCAGAAGCTCAGTACCAGCACGTTACCCGAATTTCTTATGGCAACCGTCGATACGGCGATCTGGTGTTCTTCCATGACAGCAGCGGCTATGTCTACCACGTTGGTGTATACATTGGAACGTACTGGTTCCAGGGAAAGGTACAGCCTATGATGGTTGCGGCTCCTTATCCTGGCAGGGATGTCCGACGTGAAGCTATTTTCTACAACGGTCTTTCTGGTTACGTAACCTTCGGCCGTCCATAATCTATTGTTAAGGAAATCAAGTATGTTTCGTAAGATCGCAGTTGCTGTACTTTCTCTGTCCGCTGTTCTGGGAACTGCTGGAGTTTCTCATGCCAGTTCTGTAAACTGGGACGCAATTGCTCAGTGTGAGTCCGGTGGAGACTGGAGCATTAATACTGGCAATGGTCATTATGGTGGTCTCCAGTTTTTGACTAGTACCTGGCTAGGCGCGGGCGGGGGTGTATATGCTCCCCGCGCGGATCTGGCTTCCCGTCCAGAGCAGATCGCTATTGCGGAAAATGTTTATCATCGTGATGGTAACAGCCTCTCAGAATGGTCTTGTGGTTATAAGGGCTACACGGGCTCTCCAAGCTCTGTGACAGTGCCCAACGTACATTCCCACTACAACACTGTGAAAGTCCCGCAGAAGAGCGTACAGACCCCTTCTCAGCCTTCCTACAAGAAGACTGTCAAGCCTGTTCGTCATGATGTCTATCGGAACGCCTGCCCAGACTCTGATGACAACTACTGGGTGAAGCCAGGAGACAGCCTGTCCAGCATTGGAAAGAAGGTCAATCACACTTGGCAGTGGGTGTACGCGGAGAACACCAAGTACATTGCCAATCCTAATCTGATTTTCCCCGGAGAACTGGTTTGTTACCCACATATTCCTAACAACGCTACTGATTAATACTTGAGGGCTATTCTCTTTACGGGGATAGCCCTTTCGTGTTATCCTAATTAGACATTACTGATACTTATAAGAAATACTACATGGAGGATATTCCATATGGCGAATAAGCTCACTGGACTATACATTTGTTTCCCTTGTAAAACTCTTGAGGAAATTCCTGACTATAATCCGGCGGAAGCAGACAGGGACACAAGAATTGGATATCTGGTAGACAGTCATCTTCGTAAGCACCCTTCTTTTGAGGACAGAAACGTAGTCGAATGGTGTTCTCTTGGATCTGTGGAAACTTCTTACTGGAACAACGCTGAGTCTCAGAAGCAGATCAGGGATAAGGTTCTGGAAAATCACGGGCTTACTGGATTCGATGCTGAGTTCTATGCCACACAGGATACTTTCAAGCAAGACGCTATGAAGTGTTTCCAAAGACATCACAGACCTAGCTATACAGAAGGTGTTGGATGTCAGGACTATCTTTCCAGTTCAAAGGAATTAAAGCCGGATACAGCAGTGGAACGTAAGGCTGCGGGAATGCCTTCTTATGACCAGACAAAGATTCGTATGTCTTATCTTTGTGAATATTGCCCGTATCACGCCCAAACTACCTCAGTATTACGAATGAAGAAGAGCAAGTGAAGATAAAGAACAGTATTTCTCAATGGAATAATTTCTCCCCTTTCGGGTTAGCAGTAGACATAGTTTATGCGCTTGTGGTAGCATGGATTCTTATCTTCCAGACCAGTAATGTCTGGGGTAACTTAGAAGCTTCTTTTATCTGGGCTTATCCTATGGCTGCTAGTCGTCTGACTTTACATCGTCAAATAAAAGCATCAAACAATACGGAGAAAATAAATGGCAATTGATCTGTCCAGTCTTCAGCAGCAGAGGCTAGAGGAGTTACAGGCTTCTGTTTCTTCGGATGATGTAGTTACCGCTTTTGTGGTAGCGCAAACCAATGAAGGTCAATGGGTAGCTCATGTTGATTTCGCGGATAAAGATTTCTCTATGGACCGCACAGCTACTTTTGATGACATTGTTGCGGGATGCGCTAATGTACAAAACGGGGCAACGGTTCAGCAGACTGCTATGATGACTCTGCATCTGATGGACCAGCGTACTCAAATGATGCAGCAGCAGTATTTACAACAGCAGGAAGCACAGCGTGCGGCATCACTGATTGATCCGAGCAAGCTTCGTAGCAAGAACGCATAAGGAGACAGATGAGTATTTACGGACAGGACTGGAGTAGCTATCAATCAGCTAATCCTGCTACCACAGGACTGAGTTTTGTATTTATAAAAGTAACAGAAGGAACTTCATATATTAACCCACTTTGGGCACAGCAAAGGGACCATGCTAAGGCTAATGGCTTGATTGTTGGTTTTTACGCGTATCCGCATATGGGTAATTCTTATCAGGCAGAAGCTGATTACTTCCTTTCACAGGTAAACTGGCAGCCCGGAGATATTGCTATTCTGGACTGGGAAGGCTATGACTCAGCCAATAGTGGTATTCCTCACTCAACACAGGCAGCATACAAAGACAACTGGCTGCGTTATGTTAAGTCAAAGCTTCCTAACAATCCTGTAGGCATGTACTGTAATACTGACTACTGGCGTAATGTGGATACTACCAATTACTGCGGTGATTTCCTGTGGATCGCTACTGCTGGTCTTCCGGCAGGACAGCCGGGAATTACCCATCCTTGGATGTTCCATCAGTACAGCGGTGCTTCCATGGATCTGGATTACTGTGCTCTTTCCAGTACTGCTGCACTGAGAGCATGGACACTATCATTTGATAAGACAACTACACCACAGGAGGACGACTTGCCTTACACAGAAGCTCAGCTAACTAATATCGTTCAGCAGGCTGTTATTTCTCAGCCAGTAAGAGATGCTCTGGCTTACGCCAATTTCTATTTCCTAGAGGAAATTTTCTCTATGAAGCCTATCGCTAATCCGTCAGGTGCGCAGGTTCTTGTCAATCAGATTCAGACCGAGCTTTCCCCTGTTCTGGGTAAGCTTGATCCTACTGTTCTGGCAGAACTACAGACTGCTATGACTACTGCTATCAAGAACACAGCCATTACTGCGACAATCAATGTAAATGGCACTGTAAAGTAATAACATTGTTTAAAGAAACGGGATCTCTTATACAGGGGTTCCGTTTCTTTCGTTCTTAGGATAAGATAGAGCCATGACTATATTAAAACCAGGGCAGTCGGGGTACTTCAGTGAACCCGTAAATGTACTTGACCCGCATCTATTTGATAGTAATGAGCACCTTAAGCCTGATGTTAGAACGCGTCTTAACAATCTTTTGCTGGACTATCTTGGTTCTCGCTATGCTAATCCCCATAGCTGGATTATGGTATGGGTTGCTGGTTCTGGAGTCTCTTATCAGTGGAGTGCTGCGCGTGGCAACGGTGATCTTGATGTCCTCTTCGGGATAGACTACAATCAATTCGTTATTGATAATCCTGATTTCAAATATGACAGTAGGGAAGAAATAACAGAATATATTGATAATGATCTGAAGACTAATCTCTGGCCAAGAACAGCTTATGAGATGTTCACATATCCCACTGGTGGTCCTTTAGATCCTTATAGTGCCCAAGCTTATGAAATTACCTTTTTCTTAAATAACTATGTAGAAGACAACCCTGATTCCATTATCAATATTCATCCTTATGCTGCCTATAACATAACCAGGGATGAATGGACTGTCAGACCGCCAAAGAAGGCAGCACACATCAATGATCTGTTTGAGGAACAAGTGCGAGCCAACAATGAGACTGGAAAGGCTCTCTCAGACCGTTACAACAGCATAAGGCAGCAACTGTCCACTACTGCTCTGGAAAGTCCTCAGACAGTCAATCTGAGCCGTCATGCGGCACATATAAAGGAACAGGCAAGACAGCTTTTTGATTCTATCCATCTTGGCCGCAAAGCAGCGTTCTCCAGTCAGGGAGAAGGTTATTCAGATTTTTACAACTATCAGTGGCAGGCTTCAAAGAGAGATGGATTAATCAATTCACTCAATGAAATAATAAACGGAGAATAAAATGGCAGAATCCTGGGGTAATCATGTAGCCATCGTAGCAGAGGGGATACTACGGCAGCCCAATGATTCCTCTCTTATTATTCCTGGCCTCATGCTATATAAGTCATTGGTGAAGGATCACAGAGTTTCCCTTATTATTGACACATCCTCTGAAGCTAGAAAGAAAATTCAGTACTGGTTATTGATGAATAGCTTGACAGACCATACCAAGGAAATTTATTGGGATGATACTGATTCTGAGGATACGGCGGAAAGACGTATCTCTCAGATAGGAAGACTTAGACAGGATGGTCCTTTGTCCATGGTCTTTGAGTCGGATACCAATTGTGCTACCGCACTTATGAAAATAGGTGTTCCTTCTTTTCTCTTTCTTCACCCGCAATATATGCATCCGGAGCACAGACCCGGTAATTCTCCGGAAATAACGCCTTGGAATGAGCTTCTGTCAGAGCAGAGAAGGCAGCGTGAAGCAAGAGCCACAGATACCAGATACAACGATTTCTAAGAGGATCCTATGCCAGCAAATCTACCCAATTTCAGTAATCTTCATGCGATGGGACAGCAATTCAAAACCAATGTGTTCCAAAAGATAGCCAGTGGTGCGACAAGAAGTTCTGTATCTTTAGGCAGACAAGCACGAACAGCAACAAAGCCTGTACAAATGCCGCAGCAGCCTCAGAAGACTTTTTCTCCGGCTGGTCCCAATGACGCTCCTTTGAGTGCTGATGCTGTACAGGAAGGAAGAGCCAGAAGACAAGCGAAAGCAGCTAATTTTCAGCCTCCTGGTGCCCCTGGTCATGCTCAGCCTAATTTTAGTGCCGCCAATGTGGCTAAAGGACATAATCTGGAGCGCGGAACAGGATTGTCTGCTCCTGTATCTACCCATGCGGCACCTAAGTTTGTGTCATTAAAGCAAGCATCAGTAGGATCACCTAGTTTTTCTGATGCCGGAACTGATACACCACGTCCAGCCAATGTGTTCAAATCAAGTATGACGCATGCTACTCCCGCGTTTTCTGATGTCAATACTATGCAGCAGTCACCTGCGAGCAAGACACCAGTATCCACTAACCCCTTTCAGCCGCATAATATAAGTCAGCAGCAGTTTCCAGGGCAGCAGAGGGGTAATTTTGTGGATACTTCTACTAAGAGTAATTCTCCCTTCCCAACTCATGTTCATCCTGCTAACTCTTCTAATTTGGAGTTGTCTAATCTGTCCGCTGCCCATTCATCCCCTGGAAAGCCTCAGCAGTTTACTGTGGGTTCCCGTAATATCAAGGGTGGTGGAATAGCTTCCATGGGTTCTCAGCTTGAGGAAGGTTTGGCTACAAGACCTTTGTCTCTTCCCTCTAAGAGAAAGCGAACTTAACATTAAACTGTACTACATGGGGTTACACCTACCTACCTATAAGCGCTTAATGCTTGAAATGGGTATAACTGATGTATCCCTGAATTTCATGGGAATGTGCCAGAGAACAAAGAATCTCTGGAAACTGGAAGACAAATTCGACAGCACTCTCAATATCTTTGTTGATTCGGGGTGCCAGACACTGAACGACGCAAAGGAAGACAAGTATGGACCGGAAGAACTCAGAAGTATTGGAGATAGTTACTACGCTTGGGTCTCTGACAATATCGATAGACTCGAATTCTATACCGAATTCGACGCTCGTGGAATGGGTGATACGTATCTTAGAGACCGCAGAGATTCCCTACACGGGGCCATGTACGACAAAGTTGTACCAATATGGAACTCGGCAAACGGGTTACGAGAGTTGGATGAGTTTGGAGAGCAGTTCGGACGCGTCGGAATTCTTCAGACTACTCTTAAAGGACGGGATCTCGTTCCCCAACTCAACAGAATGGTGTCCAAAGGCATACAGCTACACGGACTGAGCATGACCAAGCCGGATACTATGAGGGCTGTTCCTTGGACGTCTGTGTCTTCTACTTCCTGGACTTCTCCTGGACGTTACGGAGATACTATTATCTGGTCTCATAATCAGTTGAAGAGATATCCTAAGGAGATGAAGGACCAGGCCCGAAGAAAAGAGCGATCTACTCTCGTCAATGCCGGATTCAATATGGATAAGGTAATGGCAGATGATGGCCACGAAATGCTGCGAATCTCTCTTTGGAGTTGGAGTAAACTAGTCGAATCAATCAATCTGAAGAATAATTCGAGTAAAGGAGTAACTGTACCAGTGGAAGCATACGATGCCGGAAACTCCGAATCTGACAGTGCTGATGTTGGTGGTGAGCTGGAAAACGCGTCCAACAGAGCACTAACTAGTACACCTAGAAATCCTTCGCAGAAGAAGATAATTCCTTTCCTGGATTTCGAGTACAGCACAGACAAGCAGCGTAATAAGACCACAGGGGAACCAGAAGATGTAGAGGTTCCCAAGATAAAGATACGCAGTGAGAGTATGCGTATCTGCGATACTTGCTTCTTAGCTCCGAAGTGCCCTATGTTTGAGGAAGGGTCTACGTGTGCCTATGATATTCCTATCCAGATTCGAACAAAGGAGCAGATGACTGCTCTTATGGATTCTATGGTAGAAATGCAGACTCAGCGTGTATTATTTATGAAAATGGCTGAAGACTTAGTTGGAGATGGCGCAGATCCTATTCTTTCAGCGGAATTCGACAGACTTATAAAAGCGATAAAGACTAAGAATGAAATCGAACAAGAAGGCTTCTCTCTTACAGTTACGGCTAAGCAGCAGGGAAGTATGAATCGTCTGGATACACTCTTTGGTGATATGACCAAGCAGTCTTTTACCGCGCTTCCCGCGTCTGTCCCGGCAGATATGGCAATAGAGCAGATGAATATTCTAGATGTTGAAGCATTTGATTTACCCTACGAGAGATCTTAAGGACTATGGACACAAGTAACTGGGAAGACCCTACAGATACAGACGATGACTCTGATTTCTTTGAACTATACGAATACAACGATCCTGCAGAAATTACTAAAGAGTGTCCGCAGTGCAAGGGCACAGGAATAGCCAGAGACGTTGAAGCCGATTGTCTGACATGTTACGGAGAAGGTTACCTATGATAGACATATTCGATGAAATGGTGGATGAGATTTCTGCGGGAGAAATACTTGTCGCTGATTTCGATTCAGGTCTGACAATTACAGTGGATTATGAATCGGTTTCTTTAACGGATATTGATCCAGAATGCGGGTTCGATATTGTACTGAACGGCGAAGTGCTGGATACTCTTCATCTCTTCCTGGAAGCAAGACATGTAGCAAGAGGAATTCCTATTGATATTGACTGGGACCAACTGCTAATTACTCCATAATTCCATTCGGTTTTCTAGACAAAAATACCCCTAATCACTCATCGGTTTTTCCGAGGTAATTAGGGGTATCTCTATTTCGGAATTACTTGAAATACCAAGCAAAAACCGTTGGATCAGTTTCCTCATCCTTTATAACTGTCGCTGAGAATTCCAGAGAAGTCCGATCTCCAAACAATCCTCAAGAGCCTTTGCCAATTCATCTGTCTCATCCATATAAAGTACAGTCAGCAGCTCATACGGCTTGAGATGACTCGCCTTGGCAAGCTCAATCAGGAACAGCAGATCCTCAGAACCCATTTCACTCTTCATTCTCATATCTCCCATGTCGTGATAAGTCGGACATTTATTTTCGGGCAGGGGTGGTTTGAATCCATAGTGGCACCCGATGAATGGGCGGGGCCGCCCTGACGTCCTGCTAGTGCTTACGAGTCAGACTCTACTACCACTCGCCTCTCAGGTCAACAGTTGAGAAGCCTTGACACCCATGTCTTTTCGTGGTTGGCTGATGCCATGAATTACACACGACGAACCAGTTTTATATCTATGGCCCGCTCGGGGGGTTCCAGAGCGTCTAGCGGGCCTTCCAACTACAGCAACCCTACAGGAGGCTACGTGTACCGTGGAAGCGGGCAGGACAGGCATCCTGACTTCTTTCCCGAGGAACCAAGGCGTAAGGTCTTGTCTCCTGAGCAGGAAGCGCTACGGGAGGAGTCTTACAGACTGACGCGAATCCTGAACCGTGAGGGAATCAGCGTCAAGGGGTTGACCCTAAAGGAACGGCGCACTAGGGTTGCAGACATCAAGGCAAAGCAGGCAGAACCTGAAGAGGATCTGTTCGGAGCTTGACAGAAAGGCAGAATGTATGAAAGATTCTCACCAAGCCATCCGAGACAGTCTTGCAAAGGTATATGGATATCCTCCTCTGAGGTTTATTCATGCCACTAAGAAAGGTGTTCCTGTTTCACGTCTTTGTGGTAGCAGACAAAGAAAGGTAACATCTGCTCACGCTGGTAAACCAGGCGGTGTTTCCTCTGGCTCCCATATTCTCCAGCATTATTACCGGGACGAAATGGCTCCGGGAAGTGGTGCCGAACAGCGCCGTTTGATCAGGCGCAAAGAACGTCGCATGTGGCAGAATGAGCTAGAGATGGACTAGTGAATAAGATCGTCCAGGGCATTTACAACCCCTGGTCGGTCTGGTCTACTAGGACCGACCATCCCAAGCATGGAGGAAAAATGGCTACTCTGACCATCTCTAGCGTTTCCGTTGAGAACCCCGAGGAAGCGGCCACTCGTTCTACTGAATTCGCGGATTTTTATAAGGCTTCCGAGGAGTTGGCGGTTAACCTTCTCACTTGGACTTTTGAGGGTCTTATGCCTCTTGAGTACGTGCATAAGGTACTGAACAAGTGGAATGCCTATGACGGTTCTGAGGCTTTCTCGTTTACTGTGAACCATGATTTCGGCGCTGGCATCCAGACTCTCGACACTTACGCGTTCTCTCTGTAGTAGGCTTGCGTCATTCTAACTCAAGGGTTAGAGTGGCGTTGGCTTCCTAGAATGGGAAGCGTAACCGAAAGGTATTATCATGGCTAACGCTCTTATGGCTAAGCGTATTCTGCGAGCCATTGAGGCTAATCCTTACAATTTCGATATGGCTTTCTGGGTTAGTATTCCCTGGGCATCTTGGGAAGAGACGGATTATGCAACTTGGAATGGGGAAGAGGATGAGGAAGGGGAGGATTCTTTCGCTCTTACTCCTCTGTTTATCGAGGCTGTGAATACAGATGCTGCTGAGCTTCCCAAGGAAATCGGTAATGTCTGTGGCACTACTCTGTGCATAGCAGGTTGGGCTTTGGCTCTTGATGGCTGGGAGCTTACTCGAAATGATGATGAAGCGTTCAAGAAGGGTGAGGAGTTTCGGGGATTCTTTGCTACTGGTGCTGAGATCCTTGATATCAGTACAGGGGAAGCCGAGCGTTTGTTCACCCTGAATGATGAGAATGCGATCATTATTCTTACTCAGATCGCTGAGGGTGAAGAGATCAACTGGACAGCCGTTGGCTACACTGAGGCTATTGTGTATGAGGACTGAATTTTAGTGGGCTTATATCATTCGCGCCGAAATGCGCGGGTGGTATTGGCTTCCTAAATAAGGGAGCGAAAGGGGCAATACCATGAGTTTTGATTATCTGTCTGTAACTGTTTGTCTCTCTGACGGACCTTATTTTCATTCCATTGACCTGGCTACGAATAATAACACTACCTCTGTCATCGAGTCTCTTTCCGCACGGGTAGATAACGCGGGATGGGAAATTGTCTCTGTAGTCGTCCACTACGATGGCTACGAACAGGAGATGGTCACCAAAACACACAACCCTGACTATTTCGAACTCGTAGATTTCTTTGATCTGCTCTGCAATAATATCTACCAGGCCAATTCCATCGTGGCTTATATCAATTACTTCGGTTTCGGGGAAGTCAATACCTGGGATGATTCCATTAAGTACAGTAGTGATTCCAAGGCTGGTCTTGCCCAGCAGTGGGAAAGTGAAATGGGTGAAAAGCTTTACAAGGAAGAGTACAATCCTAAGAAGTTCACCTGTGAATACGTTAATGCTGAAATTCCGGGGTACTTGGTGATCGACTGGACCAATACAGCAGATGTAATTGCGGCTAATGAGAACATGTCCATTACGCATCTGAACGGCACATGGTATATGTTTTCCTGAGTCAAAGTATTTTCCCGGGTCAAAAGACTTGGGCAGTTTAAATGAAAGGTACAACGCTTATGCTTTCCACTTATTCCGGCCAGTCTCCTCTGGAGATTCGGGCAGGTGACATTGTGGAGGATTCCCGTGGAACTTACACAGCAACGCGGGATATTGAGTACGACGAGTCTATGCAGTACTGGACTGTTCCTGGTAATGATGGTCGTTGGCATTCCTATCCTGGTCCCAAGTCTGCGCCGAGTGAGCCCACAGAGCGTGTGACTATTACCATGGATTATGTGGAGACAACCGAGATCAATAGTCAGTACTGAGTAAACAAAGAAACCCTCAGCCCTAACTGGTTGGGGGTTTCTTTATGTCCTGAAACTACCTGACTTGTCATGGAAGCTCTGTAAGCCGTTCTAAGAGCCTCGCAGAGGCTAGGGGTACTGAGGGACTATCAGAGGCTGTAAGGCTCTCAGACGGGCGTACAGACCCTGTCCTGAGCTACTTATGGGCTGAGGCACCATGCCCGAACTCGCTCATGGCAATTGCTCTGCGTTGGCGCTCAGCCATCTCATGGCTCTGTGGATGCTTGCTGTAGGTCTTGCCTGTGTCTTTGTTGGTGGTCTTGTATCCTCCGGATACTTTTCTTACTGCGTAGGGCACTTGACTACTCCTGTACTAATAACGAAACCCGTTGTACGGCTCTCTAAGGGACTGACAGAGGAGGGTTGGACTGTTGGTCGAGGGGAGTGGTTTGGGGCCGGTACAGCCCTGCACATGCCCGCTGTGGCACCTGTTGTCAGGATGACACTCAGCAGCACTCCCAACCACATGCGTCTGTCCCTGATAATCGGTACTGACATTGAAGACTCCGGCGGGAAATAGAAATGGAAAAAGGTAAAGCCCCCTAATCCATTGTAGGACTAGAGGGCTTTACCTATAGGCGAGCGATTGTTTTAAAAACGATCCAGTCCGACTGGTCGTAGCAGGTTTGCGAACTTGAGGGAAGTCCCCCAGGTTTTGCGGCTGTCTTGGAAAGACTGGAGTGCCTGAAGATACTCGATCGCCGCCGGAGTGGCGTGAAGAACATCCAAATGCTTCAGGCGGTCGATTGTAGTGTAAGCCGGACCAAAGGTATTGACCAGAATATCCATCGGAACGCCTGCCTTTTCAAGGATGCGCCCAACAATACAAAGAGCAGTAGGCTCAGTGAACTCTGTATAGTCTTCCATGTTGAGGTGGTCCACAATTCCACCATCAGTGGCGTTCTGGCATTCGTAGTAGGGGTAGACATAGTCCTCCCCCATTAGTACTACCTGTTCCTCAGCCAGACGCTTAGCCATAACCAGATTTAGATTAATCATTATCTCTCCCTTTTCTTCCGATGAATTTACTGGCATGGATTTTAGCTACGCGAAGTCCTGGCAACCACAGTCGCACCTAGCCTCATAGTAGTCGCTGTACCCGGACCATTCACCGTTCAACCACTCGCCCTCTCCCCAAAAGGTTTCCATGTCTACGCCATGGTTCCTGGCGTAACCGAACCACTCGCCCTCACCGATCTCGTCACCACGGGCCAGACGCTCAAGGATCTTGATTGCCTGCTCACCCTGGTCGTTGGTCGAGAAGAACAGGATATGAGCAGTCTCTTCAGTCAGACCGAGGTACTCGGCACCGATCTTTTCCCAATTGGGTTGATCATCCTGCTTCTTGCCGGTGGGGCTGATCCACTTGGTAGTAACGAGCGAGTATTCGTCGCCCTTCCAGTTCTTTTCCATAACCCTGGTGAACACCGCAGACCATCCGGATTCAATCGTGGCGAATCCAGCAACGCACAGCTTGGTGCCACATACCTCAGGACTGACACCGGACTTCAGCGTCACCTTGGTCATTTCGCCGGGCAGGTCGTTCACCGGAACGAAGAAGACTGCCATATCGAACGCGTTCCGCCGTTCGGTCTTCTGCTTCTCTTCCAGCACATCGGCCAGAACGCGAAGCACACCGATTCGATTAACCATTGTCTTTCTCCTTTGACTAGTGGACCATAACCACTCTCCTTTTCAGGAGAATGATTAAAGCTCACTAGAACGGAACAACATCACCATTCGCGGCGCGCTCAGACTGCTGAGCGGCATCATAAGCAGCCAACTGCTCCTGAACCTTGTTATTCCAGAACGCGCGGCCAGTGGCAGTGTTGGCGTAGAAAGCCAGTTCCCACGTGTTGCCGTTCACACCAGCCGGAGGATTCGGAATACTCGTCGGACCCTCGTACTCGGGAATAGTCGGCTCGAACTCTTCGTTGTGCCAGTCCTCAGACTCGGGAAGCTCCACGCTCAGACTGGGAAGCTCCGCTGCGATCTGCTGACGGGTCAGACCAGTCTGAGTAGCCTCAGGGGCAGGCTCAGCAGCCTTTACAACAGGTGTGGAAGGCTTAGGGGCAACCTTCTTTGCCGCAGTCTTCTTCGCGGCCGGAGCGGGCGTCTCAGAGCCGTCCAGAGGAAACCACATGACATCCCCATTGACACGCTCACCATCGATCAGAACGAAGTCATCGGCAAGGGAGTTGAGAACAGGGAGCAAATCCTCGGACAGCTCACCAGTCAGCTTCATGAGCGCTGTGGTAGAAAGCGGATTGGTCTTGCTGAAGTCCTTGAGGTGATTCATGATCTCCTTCTGAAGATCGGTCAGCTCGGGAGTAACGATCTTGCGGGCCATGATTCTAGCCTTTCGTCGGTTTCGGTTCCCTCTTGACTAGGAACCTATACCCTCTGCCCCGCTGTGTCAAGGGGTTCCGAGCGGGGCAGAGAGTAAAGATCACTAGGGTGTTACGTCGGAGACTGGACTAATAAACTGTTGCCCTTACTGAACAGAAACTTACGTACTCGCATTCGATATGTCAACTCAGTCTCCCTTGACTGCCAAAATCATCAGGGCGACGAATCCCAGGAACAGAATGGGAATCCATCCTATAAAGATGAAGACAATGGTGGCAATACTGGTTTCCCCGCTTTTGACTTGGGGAATGGCCATTGCCGCGAGAATCGCACCAATACTAAGGTAGATCAGCCCTGCAAGTTCCAGCCACTGCATAATCAGCTCTCAAAGTCGAAGTCAAGCATGATGTAGAGATTGTCGGCCATGCTGTTGAGCGCGCGAATCATCGCGACAGTGAATCCTGTAACGGAATCAGGATAGTCATTCGGGTGACACTTGGCCGATCCGCTGGCCATAACCTGATCGGTCTCAGGGTTCAGCAGATTCACGATAGTAACGCCGTTATCGTAGGCCGATACAACAGTGATTCCGGATTCGTTGAGCATTATTCTGTCTCCTTTTCTAGTGGTCCACCCTCCCTCACAGAGCTAAACCTATACCCTGTGAGGGAGAGAAGTCAACTAGCGGAGGATCAGGAACTTACCGAAGTTCTCAGCACTCACAGCGAAAGTAGAACCCTTGGCGTACGCCTTGACACCGGCGGTTGTGACCTTGACGACGTAGAGCGGACCGAACTTATCCCGACCGGCCGCGATGATCTTGCCCTTGACAGTCTCACCACTGATAGTGACGTACGAAACGAGCTTCTTGACGAGAGCGGCGTTCGACATGTACCAAACGTTTTCGTTGACACCCTCCGGAAGCTCAGGGATGAACTCAGGCTCGTCAAGAGCAAGCCCGTTCTTGTCAATGTCGCTCTCGTGCTCCACCATGACGAAAGCCTTAGGCAGCGTAACGAGGGTGGGAGCCTCACCCTTTCCCATCATGGCAAAATCTTCGGCTGCCTCAGCCGAGTAGAACGGCTCAGAAGTCTGCGGACCCATCTCATCCGGCTCTGCCATAAAGGCACTCAGAGCCTCTTGTGCAACCTCCTCAGCGTTGCCGGAGTTGACATCCGGGACACTGATGAACCATCCGGAGTCGTTGGACTCCAGAAGCTCAGCAGAGACGAGAGCGGCGTTCGACATGCTGTTCGAAATGCTGTTCGACATGGTGTGATCCTTAGTCTCTGTGTTGCTCTGTTGGGTAGAACCTATCACCTGCGACTGCTCTTGTCTAGCTAGCGAACTCTGCTAGAGCTTCCACCCATGCGCGGTCCTCAGTCTTGGCGATAGACCTGGCAATCGCATAGAATTCGTTGATGAAATTCACTTTGATCAGTAGTGACTTACGCAGACTGGACAGATGGTCAGCCTCACTGCGCAGGTATACACGCCAGAAGTCAGCACGTCCGTACTTCTGACGCATCCTGTTCTCATACAGGGCCACAGCGCCCCTGTAGTGCCTTACCTGCGCCCCTGAGGAAGGAACAGAGAGATTATCCACACGCTGACGCAGAGCGCTGTAAGTTTCGGTCTTCATTGGTTGTCTTCCTTACCAGATCAGAACTGAGCCGTCATCCTCAACACTCACGCCATCCACAGGAATCGGCTCGTAGTCGTCAATGTATACCTCAGCCTCAGGATTCAGTGTCTGAAGCTTTTCGATGAGATCCGCGACAGTCCAAGTGTCGTCCATGATGTTCCCCTTCGTTCCGTTTGGGTAGCTCTAGCTAACCATACCAACCTAGCTCCGTCAAGAGCTAGACCAGTAAAGCTGTCTAGCTGATGTGCACGCCGTTCTTACGAACTTCCACGTCGTCCGGTTCGTAACCCTCGAAGTCACGGCAACATCCGCAACCAGTGTCAGGCACCAGAACTACGGAATCCTGCGGCATCTTGGAAAGCTGTTCGATCAGTTCTGCGACTGTCATGATGTTCCCCTTCGTTTGCTGTTGGGTAGAACCTATCGTGTCGTACCTAGCCTGTCAAGCTCTAGCGCTTCATTGTGTGCCCGCATCTCGTCAGCGTGTTCACACCAAACCGGATGCTCGTAGTTGGTGACAATACACCATTGGGAATCGTTGTCAAGATCAAACAGAATTTCATAGGTTTCGCCAATGGAATCCAGGAAAGATCGGCAGAAGATTACCGAAGAGTATTCACTGCCGACATAATAGATATGCTTCCAACCAGGAAAGACAGGTTTGAAAGGGTTTTCACCCTCCATATACATCTCAAATCCATGGGAGTACTTTCCCAGTCCAGCAATGCCGCTCCAGTCACACCGGCCGGTTACGAGACGTTCGAAATCATATTCGCTGACGTTGATAATCATTGTTCTCCTTAAACAGCTTCGGCGCAACTCAGAGCATAACCCCAGTTATTTCCAGCATCCTGTGCCTCTTGTGCAGCAGCAAAGATATCCAGAGCCTCGATAGGGATACGAGCAATTCCCGCTGTGTACAAGTCTTGGGACAGACCAGAAATACTAACTCCCACGTTGTTACCGGCATCCTCTCCAACAATCTGCTGAAAAGTCAGGCCTAGACTATGGAGAGCTGTTCCCACAATGCAGCCACAGAATGCGTTGGAGAAGTCAACACCCACTTTGGTCCATTCCAGACCATTGACATAGATACAACCACTATCACCTGCGGAGTTCGGGTCAATATACTCATTTCCCTTAGCACTTACCGCGTCCGTAATTGCGGAGAGAGCCATCCGGCCAGTAATTGTAAGCATTGTTATTCCTTTCTGATTAATTCGGCCAGTAATCTACTGGACTACGGAAACACAGTTCCCGCGTTATTTCCAGTAGAAAGCTGATTGAATTAGCTCAGGGAAGCATTTACCGTGCGCTTATTACCATCGTAGTTAGATGCCCGAATCTCCGTGAGGGGACCGAAACTGTCCTCATAGTAATGGACAGTCCCAAAGCCGGAATTGGTGCTCATGTTGCCGAGTGTGTTCAGGCGAATGAAACCAGGCTTACCATTGCCGTTGTCCTTCTGGTAAAGGATAACAAGCTTACCATCCTTGCTCCAGTACAGCCGACCGTCAATGTATACATTCTTGGGCTGATAGAGTCGACGGAATTCACTCTCGGTGCTCACGGCAAAAGTTTCAGAATTCTGACGCCAGCGAACAACATAGTTGAATCCCTCACGAACGAACGTGTGGTGAAGAGTGGCAGAGTAATTACTATCATTCTTACTGACCCATTCACTTCCCTCTACGAGATCAGTGGAAACGGCCGGAGCGAAGTAATTACGAAGATACTGCTTCCACTCGAACGTGCGGGCACAGAAAGTGTCTTCCACAGCCTCCCACATTGCTTCGTCGCCAGTCATAACAAGGACATTCCGGCCAGCCCCATACCCACCATAAAGCTGTCCGAGCACACAGTTGTTACTACTGTGCATATTCAGGTCGTCAATGTTGATCTTACTGCGCCAGTCCTTATACTCGCAGTAGTCATCAAGATACTTGGCCGCTTTCTGAATATCCGTGATAACGCTCATGTTCTCTCCTTCTGTCGTTGTCGTTCGCTTCCGACATCCCAAACACTAGTGGGTTCGAGCCCTCTGCGCAACCCCTGAGCCAAACTGATTCTTTGCCGCCTCTGAGAGCCTCGCAGCGCTCTGAGGTACTCAGGGTCCAACCACTACACCAAAGAACCCTAGAGGGTCGTTTCTGACCGTTCCAGGGCTCTTCCAGGTCTAGCTAGTACTTGTCGCAGTTGGGGCACCACATGCGTTCGTGTCCCTGCTTCGTCCGGCACTCTGTTCCGCAGAGGTCACAGATATGCCACGGAGCGTTGTCGTAAGCCTCTCGCTCATCCTGCCTAATTGCTGCCCGTTCCTTGGCAGCGTCCAATATCTTTCGCATAGCCAGTGACTCATATGTGTCCCAATTGACACCAGACACAAGCCTGTCCATTTGGGCAAGCGCGTGGCAGATCAAACCTATCTGGTCATTTGTGAGAATCACAGGAATATCGTTAGACATTATATTTATGCGCCTTTCGCAAAATTGGATGCAAGTAGTCAACCAGTTCAGCTACTTGCGGCAAGATATGGGCAGGGCATTCGTTGTAACGCACTGCAAGAGCGTCCAGCAGCGTTTGAAGCTGATCTCTCCTTATCTGCAATGTAATTGGCTTTTCCAGTTTCTCCAGAGCCTCTGTGAGTTTCTCCCCAACACTCACGGCAGTGTTTAGCTGTCCTACTGGTACGGACAGTCCATGTCCGAGCTCACGCTTGAGGTAAAGCAATTCTTCACGAGTAAATTCCATTACTCCACCACTCGTTTCTGTAGTAGGTTACACCTTACACATGTCCTGGTCTGTACAATCTTTATGCGCTTTTCCAAGGAAGATGTGGTGAGGGAATACGATTCCCAATTCTCTTCCTTGGTTTCCCATCTGTTCCACTTATGGATATGCACTACAATTCATCCTCATTTTCGGGGTAGTCATAGCAACTACCGTCTGGCCAACAGGACTTGCAACAGCCACAGTCCCAGAAGTCCTCACCACACGTATAACCATATTCCATTACTTATCCAATCTTAAACAGGTATTCTTCCTTGAATGGTAGAACATTTCCTTTATCAGTTCCAAGCGTGATCCGTACATTCCAGCTTTTAAGCACAGCATTCCAGGACCGTATGATTCCCTCTCGGTATTCCCTGGTAATTCCACTGATAACTACTTTATCTCCTGGTTTCATCGGTAACTCTTTCCCTTGAGATTACGATTTCTGCGCGCATTCTCCTGATACATCAATTTGTATTTGGCCTGTAGTATTTTGTATTCCTCTTTTCTGCCTTTCTTTTCCGCTTGTGCCATATATGCTCTGCATATATTCATTTCATCGTGCAATTGAAGGGTTGCCACGGATTCAATGTTGTCAGGCGTATATCCAAAGAATGCTTGGTACTTAACTCTAATCTTCATACCACAAGCTATCCTCTCCAGTCCTCATGTGTCAACCCTAGTAATAATAGTCAACCAGCTTGACTATAGTTGACAAGATTTAGCCAGGCAATTACACTAGTTTTTACCCAGTAGTTAACAAGGAAAAAGACGGTGTAAACATAGTGATAAAAGTATAGATACCTTACTATCTAATTAATAGATAATACAAAGTAGAAATATATATATATATATAATACTTCTACTTTATATAAACTAGTAATTCTCTTTCTTTTGACCATAGATATATCTGATTACAGACTTCTTTTTCCACAAGTAGAACAGATACGGAGTACCAATGAATAACCCTCTCTACTGCGGATTTGCCAGGTATGGAAGTGAATACCGAAGTATTTCTCTATCCATTTCTTAGTCTTTACCATCTTTTCTCCTATTCTTCCTTCCCATTTCTTTCATTACAATCCATATTCCCAGTAGCCCTAGAATTACCAGTGGCCAGCAGGCGAATACCATGGTAATCATTATTTATTACCTTCCCTCAATTGAGTCCACACACATTCACCCCGAGTACAATGGCGAATCCAACGACCGGACCATCCGTCGAGCTGAGTCCATACAGACCAGCGGTGTACGTGGATACCGAACACAGTTACCCCTCCATAGCCTCTCAGTGCCGTTCTAAAGCCCTCTCAGACCCTAGCTGGACTCTCCGTCCATAGAGACTCTGAGAGGGCTTTACGCGTCCCCTCAGAGCCCCTAAAGGCGTACGGCTACAGCCAGCCGTTGAAGATACTCTTAAGGATAAAGGCTACGACTACGGCAAAAGCCAGATAGAGTGCGCCCAATCCACCAATAACACAGAGAACAATCTCCCACCAATTCATTTCAGTATTCCTCCGCAATTTGGTCGATATGCCTAATCATCCACTTTTGGGCTTCATTCTTATCGAACCAACCCTGATACATTCCGCAACTACATTTTGTCCACCAGAGTTTGCCTTTCTTTCTTATGGTAATTTTGTGTTTACAGGGCTTTTTACTCACTCCTATTCCTCTCCAGAATTCAGATTACCAATGGCGATATCGATTTCGCAGACAGCATTGCCGAATGTCCCGCCATTTCCTTCCCGATAGATATTGATGGCCTCATTGCGAGTGATAACTCCGAGCTTGACCAATTCAGCAAGCATGGCTTAGCCTCTCAGCGTCTGTGAACTCGAACAATTCCAATTTCATTATTCTTCGCCCATTGTATTGAGAATCTCAGCCTCTGCGATTGCTTCTTCCCGTGTCATTCCACACGACACGTACAGACCGATCAATAGCAGTCCGTCAGGTTCACCATTTTGCCAAGCATTCACAACTGCCCTGGCGAATATTTCTTGCTGTGACTTCATGGCTTAGCCTCTCCAACGCCCCTGAGAGGGGCTGTAACAAGATCAATTGATTGTGCTGGACCCTGTGTCCAACGCGCTCCTACAAGTCCCGGAGAGGGGCGTGTAAGGGCACGCAAGAGGCAGGCTCAGGTCTGGGCAGCCATGGTGTGAAGGTACTCGGAGTCTTTCATGTCTTCCCACATGATTTCTCCTGCGATAATCATGGCCTCGCTCATGCTGAAATCCTCTTCCTGAGCAACACATTCGCCACCAAGGAATACACTCACCTGCCAGATACCACCAATGCCCTCATTGACATATGCGTGGTAGCCGTCCCACACAGAGGAGTACTCGCGTGTGGCCTCATCGTACGTCCATGCGCTCATTACCGATTCCTCTTTTCGGAATAGTGCTTTTTCATCAGGTCAACACGTGAACGGTGAAGGGCTGTGCGATAATCCCAGAATTCCGGCTGCCGGGAAATATCCGGCGAGAGAATCTCATAGAACAGCGCGACCAATTCCATATCCGCATTGTGATACCCCATACGGTCCTGCAATGGGTAGTAAGCCATAACAGTTCCCTTTTAGTTGTGCATGACGAAATAGACAGTGGGATTACGGTATTCGGGATTGACCCTGTCGATTATCCAATAGCCCTTCATGAGGAATACATAAACCAGGTCGGACATTCCCGCGCTATCGCGGTATACCTCCGCTTGAACGAATGTCTTACGCCAATTGCGGGAATCCCGGTCAATGAGCAGGAGGGACCACACGGGAAGCTCACGCCAATTGTGGGGGAAGGTAACCGAGGTAGTCAGCATGCTGTGTTCCTCTCTAACAAGATCGAATAGCTTAGGTGGACCGATAGGCCAGGATGCCTCTGTGAGAGAGCGAGAGGCACCCTGTAGCGCTTCCTAGGGCTATGTCAGCCCCAAGGAAGACCATGGTTGTCCGCGCATGTGCTGCCGTAGCCTGCCTCACGGCTACGCGAGTCATCCAACGGGCGAGAGCAGAACACACAGGAGTCGTGCTCATGTCCCCATGCTGCCGCTTGTTCAGCCGTTACAGCCATGTCAGGAGTGAGCTTACCGACAATACCTCTGGCACTGTCGTAGTCCCACACCGAACCGTTCCAGCGGAGAGCGTAGGGGCGACCGGAACCCTGAGAGATGGTCCAGCGGTAGAATTCCCCGTCAAGGACATACACACCCTTGCGCATTCCCTCGCACTTCGGTGTTTTAACCTTAGGCGCAGTCGCACGCATTTCAGCGCGCATCTTTTTGACCAATTCGATGTTATTCGAAATCAGGTCACTTGCCATTTTCTTATTGAGAATGGGAATGACTGCCTCATTGAATGCGTCAACTCGACTGCCAATCTCAAGCGGCTTCAACTCATCCATTTCCCCGTACAGCTTGCGGATAAGGGCAATCTGCGGCTCTGTTGCAGCCGGACCACTCTTGGCCTTACTCTTTGAATTCGGGTTGACCATTCCGTCACCCTTGGGCATTTCAGCCTTTGGCATGACCGGTCCACCGTTGTGGAATTCCTCGCTCTCCGTGATAGCGGTGTTCATGCTCAGAGCTTCACGCTTCACCTTGGCAGGCTTGACGTAACCCTCCCCACGGGCAACCGCATTCAACTGGAGAACGAACAGAGCGAACAGACGTGCGTCCCGTACTGTGCTGATCTTCTCAGGCTTGAGAGACCTAACGATCTTCGCAGCCTGAAGATAGGTCAGCGTCTTGGCTTCCGCGCGGTTGACCTGAAACATGATCAACTCACGCTCACGGCTATTGCCACCGTTCGCCATGATCCACGTGATCATGTCGTGAGCTACAGCGTCGCTGTACTCGCAGCCTTCACCCTTGCCATGGTCGATAACGATCCTCCCAATCCTCACGCACGACTTACACGCACGCTTACCGGTGCCCAGACCAGGGAGCACGAACCGACCACACAGCGACAGGTTCGGGCTCATGGTGAAGTGTTCCACCCTTCCGCCCCTACGTCCCCCGCGCACCATGTGCGTTCCGGTCGTTGCCTTCATGGTCACTCCCTGGTCTGGACTAGCTGTAGGCTTACCCTCTCTATGAGGGAGCGAGCGTGTCAAGAGGGTAACGAGAGACCGTTACCTACTCGTTACCCTCGTACTTGTCCGAGAGGGCTTCCAACAGTTCGTTGATTTCGATCCAACGTCGCATGTCGGCGTCACTCAGGTTGCGCTTTACGGCCAGGTGCACATCCCCCAAGGAACGGGCGAGCGTCGTGACCTTGAACGCCGGAGCGCTCTCCAGTGCGGCCTTAGCGAGTGCCAGTTTCTCTGTGGTCAGGAAATACTGTGTGTCGGAGTCGTCCGCACTCACGTCGTAACCGTTGAAGCGCTGAACATGGGCGGAGAGACGGCTTTCGATCATGCGGAAAGCGGGTTCGTTGTTCACCATGGCTGTATGCCTCTCAGAGAAGATCAAATGATGTGGTTGGGGAAAGGGTGCCTCTCCGTCCTGCGAGAGCGGCAGAGAGGCCATACAGTGCGTTCTAGTAGGTCTCTGACTCCACGACCGTGATGAGGGAATCCCAATCGGGCGCACCAGGACGCTTCCACTCACCATGCATCTCTCCGTACAGCGTGGGAATGGACTTCTCATTCCCGAACGGAATGGTAAAGGTGTGGCATCCCAGAGGAATACTCACCCCGTCAATGTCAATGCGCAGAATGGCGCTGACAACCAAAGGCATATCCATGGTGTCTTCCATGGGAGCGAGTTCGGAGCACAGCGTGCAGCTACCGACATTGGAGGTAGCGAAGTGGCAGAACTCAACGTTCTTCAGCTTGTCTCCGACCCATGCTGTTACAGGCTGACCAGCGTTCTTCCATTCTGTGAGAATCCACTCGCCATCAACCATCACGTGCCAGAGGTTCTCAACCTTTGGAATGTCGAATCCGGCACGGAAGAAATCATCGGTACTGACCAAAGGTGAGTTATCACAGCGTCCGTCAAGAATGGTCTTTCGGGCACATGGCAGGAAACGCATGCCACTAATGGCGTGCTCCCCACGGTTGTCGTTGGCGTTGTGCATGACTGCTGCCCACCACTCTGGAGTGTTCGTTTCATTCCCGTCACTCGCGATGTCCCCGTAATTGGCCGCGAGAATGTCAGCAATGGTCATGTCTGAGGTGTAGGCATACGCGTCACTGCCGTTAGGGTACTTGCCCTCAGTACGCTTGATGTCCGGGCAGCCAACCGCGTGAACGTGCTCTACAGCCACGTAACCGGCCGGACCCTGACGAATGCCGACGTATGCCACTACGGGTCCTGAGACGTTTCCAGACTGGCTCATGACGTCGTCCTGCGTCTCGGCTGCACGAGCGGCGTAAGCGAGCTTATGGCACTTCTCAGCAGCCTTGTAGCAGCGTGAGCAGATGTCCCGCTCATTGATGCGCTCCGAGTCGACGTACTCACGAATGCCGTTGGAGCGAACAGACGCGGGGCAGAGAGAGTCATCGTTGGCCGGAGACAGGTGGAACAGCTTACCCTTGCCGACAATGCAGAGCGCGAAACCGTTGAGAGGGTTGTCAGTGCCGGTCTGAATCTTGAAAGACACAGTTGCCTCCTAAGGCATTGAAAAGGGCGGGGAGAGACATACTCCCATAGACAGCCTAGGAAGCGCTTAGAGCGCCGCCTAGAGTGCCTAAAGGGGTAAGTCCTAGCTCATGTAGTGGTACCGGTAGGCTGTTCGTCCTTTACTGTCGTCGTCCACAGTGAAGTGGAATCCTTGGTGATGGAAGCCCTCCATCCATGCCAATTGCACGTCATTGCTGAAGTCCTGCGACGCGGTGAAGATGAGATCCCGGACAACTTGCCGAAAGACATCTTCAGCGGTCGGTCCCTCAAAAACCATGTCTTCCAACTCATCCTCCGCACCGGTCACGTCGTGGAACAGGTACGTAATAACACACTTCGGCATATCGTCTCCTCAAGGCTTGCGGGCAGGAAATACGGACGTACTCCCATAGACACGCTGCGAACCGCGCAGAGAGGCGCGCAGCATGGCTAAAGGGGCAAGTATTAGAAGTTGGCGTCGGTCCACAACATCGAACCGTTCATGAACTTACGGGCGGCCTGAGTGGTGTTGTTGGTCACCAGAACAGGCTGTGCAATCGAAAGCGCTTCGGCAGCCAGGGTCATGGTGATGAACGAGTCAATGTCCAGCGTGTGCGAGTAGCCACCGTGGTCCCATGTGATGGTGTAGGCGACTTGCTGAGCAAGCTCCCATTCGGCGTGCATGACGTACTCCTCGTCCTCGTCGGTCTCCATGGCACTGTTGTGATCAGCCGTGACGTCCACAACGGGCTGAGAAGGATCAAGGTTGTCCAGCAGTTCGACTTCCCAGTCAGCCAATTGAGAGTCGTAGGGCGAGTGGAAACCGCACAGCTTCTTACCCTGAACCTCGTGAACGGCTGCCTTGGGGCTGAGGTGCTCACCAGCCATACAGGTCTCGCCGTTCTTGTTCCATTCGCACAAGCCCTTGACTGCCATAGTGCTCTCCCTTGCTTCCGTCGTGCTTCCTTGCCGTGCCCAAAGACTGACACACTCCGTCGCTGGGCGCAAGTACCTCTTCCATCCCCCTCCCAAGGGAAAATCGGGGCGAGCGAAGCGAAGGAAGCACATGCGTAAATAGCACAGACCAAGGTACAGCGTCAAGCCTACTGACAGGTATAGCCCTAGAATCGCTATACGCCTCTCTACGGCCCTCCCGTGCCCTAGGTGACCCTCTCTATCCGGGAACGGGGAGATCGGGCGATACAGAGCAAAACTACTGTCCGTACATGACTAGACCTCTCCTCCCTCACTAGACCAATGTGTCTAGACCAGTAGTGGCATACTCTCTCGACTGCGTCTCACCTGCGGTGATACCAGCGATGGTGCATAAGCATCCAAGACAATCGGCGCGAAAAAAGAAGATCGGGCGAAACCATATGATATGTCCGTTATCACTGAGCACACACTATGCCTCTGTGTCCACCGTTGGCACCTAATCGTTACACAACCAACTAGGGTCAATGATATGTACACCTATAACCAGGCCGTGAATACAGGTAAACAGCGCCCAATTCAAGCGAGTATCCCCATTCAACCGCTATTCACACACCAATATGTATGCTAACGAGCCCTGAATAGAGCCATTCTGAGGCCAAGGGAGCATAGGGCACACTATTGGCACGAACTATCGCCCTATTGCTGCTCACTGCCCTGTGAATAGCCCCATTCAGAGTAGTTCGTGAGCAAAAAGGGGGTACCTTTAATGGAATTCTTGGGGGATATGGGGGCCCTAGTTTTCCGATTACGATTCAAGAATGACACTGTGCTCAGTATCAATTTCCGAAAAAATTACAGATAGTAACTAGATTTAAGGCAAAGTATCAGTTTTTCTTTGTAAAAGGTTTACCTTTCTCCTAGCCAAACTCAACCATATGTGTAGATTATGTAAAGAGGCGTGTAAAGAGGCGTGAATATTAGAGTATTTTTACAACAGAGAGTAATAATCGCACTTTATTGAGATAGAAAAAGACTCCCAAGCCAGTTAAGGAAAGGGAGTCTTATCTGTTACTTCTTTGGTAGTGGATTATCATGTTGCCCGGCGAACTTGGTTACTACGAACTTGTCTTTGTGCTGTATTCCTATGATTCCGTTCTTTACCGCGAGCCATTCCACGTTTCCGTATAGTTCTGTGGTGGATATTGTCCATCCATTAACGGTAATCGGCTGGTGCGGGTTCTTTGCCATTTAGTTCTCCTTGTAAGTTATCCTACGGTGTCTATCCAGGATTGCGCCGATTCTCTGGTGAGAAAGCCTGTTGACGGTCCTATTGGCTTTCCACTGGCCAGTATGTAGAATCTGTCTTCGCGCTGGATTATCTTGTAGTGATTCTTGTGTTTGTGTTTTCCGAATAGTATGGTTGTTCTCCTTATAGGTTACTTGGTGCCAGGTATATTGCTGGTACTCTTCCGTTGCCGTTTTCTTTTGAAGCGGTACGTATGTGTTCTGGTGCGGCTGCCGCTATTTCCGCGATTAGTGCTGGTATGGCTGCTGTGGAGACACCTACTGCTGTGGCCAGGTCTTGGAGATGGAAAGCTTTGGTGGTGTTTCGGGAATTGATGGTGGCCATAAGGGCGTTGAAGGCTGTTGTTGCGTTGACGCTTACGGTAGTATGAAGTACTGGTGCTGCGCCTGGTGCTGATACGGTCATAGGTGTACTCCGGAATTTACGAAGGGCATGGGTATTCCTTTACTGAGGTTTATAAATAGCTTTTATTATAGCTATTTATCTATCCTTGTGTTTGTTCCACGCGCAGAAACATTTGACGCTCTTGATGGGGCTGGTCTTTATACAGTTGGCGTGGTCTCTTTTTATGCATGGCCCGCAGCTTACCATGACTTTACTGCTGATTTTCAGTTCGGCGAAGTTAGGCACTATTCTCCTTACCAGATTCGGGTTCTTTTTGGATTTGCTGTGAAGTCTTGTGAGATTGATTCCAGGTACTTTCCTGTCTCCGTATTCCATCGCGCGTCCTCCAAGGCGTTATGGTTTCCTCCTTGTTGTTCTGGTATCCGTGGATTACCCAGTCTGTGCAGTTCTTGTCGTAAATCATTGGTCCACATGGGTATTCCTACTGGCAGGTCTATCATTCGCCCGAAAAGTTGGGCTAAAGCCACGTGGTCATAGCTTCCGTACCAGGCCCATAGTTCCAGTTCTGGAGTATCTTGCAGGAATTTCTTTACTTCATTCCTTATTTGGTCTTTTGGTTTTACCGCTGAAAAATCTTTATGAGATGGGTTCCATTCAAGATTCCAGTCATCAAAAGTAAGAGGGAATTGGTTCAGTACGTTCTTGAGCAACCAGGGATTTTCGGTAGCTCTGTACATAACTTCCAGATCATTAACAATGGCATAGTACTCTCTACCATCCTCAGCAACCATACCCATACTTAGTAACTCTATAGTTTCGCCGTTTTCGTTAAATTCTGAATCGTAATATATTCTCATACTCTATTTAATTTCCTTAAGCAGTTCCCGGATTACTCTTTTGGCCTGGCCTGTGTTTCTGGCGTTTGTCAGAACCCGGATTCCTTGTGGATTGTCAACACAGATTCCGTTGGTGTATTCAGCGAAGTAGATTCTGAAGCCTTTATATACCCTGTCTTCGTGTCTTTCTGTCATTTTCAACTCTTAGTATCTCTGACTTACGGTAATAAGGGCTCTTTTTGACCCTCTCTGCGCCAGTAGTTTACCGTGACGGTAGAGTCCCCACTGCTGAGCGTCTTCGTCCCACTCGGCTGTCATGTCTCTGAGAGTAAAACTAGCCTTTGATTCTTCTTCTTCAGTCATTTAGTCCCCCATATAGTGTTTTTCGTGGTATTTTGCCAGTTTTTCCTGTAGAACGTGCAGAAAAGGGAGATATTCGGGTATTTCCTGGATAATATGACTATCCTGTACCTCGTATATCTCCCCACCCACCAGTTCAAAGAGCAGACTTACCTCTTCTTCACTGAATCTAGCCACTGTGCTCGTCTTTCCACTTCTTCAGGGTCTCGAAATCGTTCTCGTCTAGTCCCTTTTTGGGGTTTACCTGAAGAATATCGACATCCACAGGACAGTAGTCTCTCAGATAGTCCAGGTCTCTGCCTTTTGCTTCGTCGTCTACCCAGATAAAGGGAATGCCTTTATGGTTTTCGTTCATGTATTCGACGATTCGGCGGGTTTTGTAGAAGAGTTTCTTCTCTGGCTTGGACTCATCGTACTCTGCTACAGGTCCCCAGTCAACAGATTCCAGCTCTGGTAGCCCGATTTCTGGTCCGATCCATTCGTTGGCTTCCAGTTC
>Ga0210407_10000099_pt1 | contig 112615 bp, 98 predicted proteins | sample IncBWC27MmetaG_FD_150860 | JGI IMG/M metagenome (GOLD analysis project Ga0210407, IMG submission 150860) | Forest soil microbial communities from Barre Woods Harvard Forest LTER site, Petersham, Massachusetts, United States - Inc-BW-C-27-M | ecosystem: Environmental > Terrestrial > Soil >...
AATACGCGCCGTTTGGCGTCTTGGCTTGTAATAGCGCCAAAGCAACGGGGTCGACCTGACTGGCCAGCAAGCAGGGAGGATTCCCTGCGGTACCGCAGCCGGAATTGAAATCCGTGTTCACCATATTAGCGATTCCCTGGGCGGAACGGTCATTGGTCAAATCCGGGGGAACGGGCAGCAGCGAAGTTGCGTACGTTCCATCGGTGACGCGCGTCCCTTGATACGACCCAAAGAAGAACATTTTGTCGTGGATAATCGGGCCGCCCAGCGTTGCGCCGAAGCGGTTGTAATGCAGCGTGGGCCGCTGCTGATGCAAGCCGATCAGGACCGGGTCATTGTTGCGGAAAAATGGCGCCGCGTTCATCTTGTCGGATTGATAGTACTCGTACACCTGGCCGTGATAAGCGTTTGTGCCTGACTTCGTGATCTGCGCAATGTGAGCGCCGCTGTTGGCTCCTTCAGACGCTCCATACATGGCGGTATCTACCCGCAATTCTTCCAGTGTTTCCGGCGGCGCGGAAGGAAGGCCCTGCCCGATGGCGTTGTACACAGACATGTTGGTCTGGATGTCTCCGCCGCCGCCAACCATTTGGCCAAAATTTTCACCCGTGCTCAGGACGAAGCGATTCGCGCCCACCTGGCTGGAAGACTTGCCGTTGAAAATATTATTCGCGTTTATTCCGTTGAAGGTGAAGCTGTTGCTGGTATCGCGCTGGCCATTGGCCCAAATGTTCTGGTTGCCGAGACCCGCATTTGCGCCTGATCCACCCAGCATATCCGCGCTGACACCGGGGCTTAGGATGGCCAATTGCGTAAAGCTGCCGGTGCCGAGAGGTACGCTTTGGATCAATTCCGAACCAAGCGTGTAGCCGATGGTCGTGTCGGTTTGATTCAGTAAGGGCGTAGCGGTGACGGTGACGGTCTCGAACACGTGCCCGGGATCGAGTTGGGAATTGACAGTGGTGGTGAGTCCGCCGCGGACAAGAATTTCGGTGAACTTTTCCGCCTTGAATTTGTCCTTCGTGATGGTGACAGCGTAGGTGCCGATAGGCAGGTCCGCAATACTGTAAGAACCGTCATTTTTCGTGATTGCTGTCTGGACCAGGTTTGTTCCCACATTTCGAGCTTCCACTTTCGCTTGAGGAACGGCGGCACCGGTGCTGTCCGTTACCGTGCCGTTGATGGATCCGGTATTTTGTTGCGCAGCGAGCGATACGCTGAGAAAAACTGTCAATAAAAACACGAAGAGTAATCTGTGTACAAATGAAGAAGCCATCCCACACCCCTTATCACCAATCGAATTTTTTGCACCTGGAATTGCCGTCTTCCCCGCACCTGTTGATGCGAGCAAAAAACTTCTGTCAGAACCACTTTCGAAACGTTCGATGTTTTACGGCACCCAAGCGCGGGGAGGGCGCCAAATGTTGGATAAGGAGATACCACATCGATGTTTCTGTATCAAGAAAATTGACTGAATGAACTTTCAGATGGCCCGAAACGATAGATATGCTTCAAATTGAAGTCCAATGCGAAGAACCGATGATGTGTATCGCAACTTTACAGCCCGGTGCGTTTCCCCTATTCTTGGACCATCATGTGGAATGTAAACGAGCGGTTTGAAAAGAAGGCCATCGACAGTCTGGCGGCGCTGGGTTTCGGCGTGGGTAGCACGCGCGGGGTGGTCCGCGTGGAGAAATACGGGTCCGGAGCGGAGTTCCGTCAGGAGCCCGACGGGCGCTTTCACTTGACTGTCTTGCCGACCATCATGCTGAAAGGGAAATTCACCCGGTTGTGGGACGCGGGCTACCAGAAATTTCTTTTGACCGACGAGGGGTTAAAGGTGCCCGCGCTGGCAACGCACCTCGAAAACTTGCGGAAGTTCAACGAAGAACTGCGGACGGCTCTCGGAGTGCCAACGTTCTACAACGAAGCGCTTGGTTCGGTGAGCCAGGTAAGCGTCTACGATCGCGTGAAGGGGCGCAAGGGTGACATTCCAGACGAAACCGTCGGCGTGCACGACCCGGTCGCCGACCACTAAGCTCCTTTTTTCCGAGCCATCACCAACTGTGAATGTCCGGCATTCCCCTTCGCTTCCTGCAATTGCCTGCGGAGTTGCTTCACGTTGACGCGGTGCTTCGCGACTTTTCTCGTGCCGAGGAACAGGACGGGGATATCCCATCCGTAGCGTTCGGTAAGCACGGCATCGCCGTCAATATTGATTTCGTGCAGTGTGGCGCCGAATTCCGCCAGCAGCGGATCAATCGCGGCTTTGGCGGCTTCGCAAAGATGGCAACCGGGTCGCGAGTAGAGCGTAACGTCCAGCGCTCCCGCCCCGGCCAATCGCAGATCTTCTGGATGTTCGCTCATGGCTTGGGATTCGAGTACCTCTGAAACGGCCCGGCCAGCGGATAGAACGCCTTCGCGCGGTACAGCTCGGCGATCTGCCGCAAGTGCCCGAGATCATGATTAGCAAGTTCGTTGAGTAATTGCAAAAGCGTTATGGCCCCCATCTCCGGATGAACTCCGGTGCGGGAACCCGCGGACGAAGAAATGCCATGCCAGAAAAAATAATGGGCCCGGCGCAGGGCAACAAAATCATCCAGGAACTGGCGCGGCGTCTTTTTCCGGATTTCTGCTTCGCCGGGAGCGACGTATTTTTCCAGCGTGGGATTCTGATCCACGACGATTCGCTTGGCGCGTTCCCCATACAACTGCTCGATCGCCAGCAGGTGCGCCAATACTTCGGTAATCGACCATCGCGCCGCCGCGGGCTTCCAATCAAGGATATCCGCGGGAACGTCGCGGAGAAGCATCTCCAAGATGGCCGGCGTCTTCTCTAGCAGGGAGACGGGTGGCTGCAAAGCAGAAGCTTGCGAAAGAGCTTGCATCGCTGTCCTCAGGGGGGCACGCTGATTGTAATCCCTCGAAGGCCGCCGGGGAAAGCCCCCGCACAGGTTGTTAAACATAAGGAGAAACCCGCATGGGCCGCGTAGCAGCCTTGATTGACGATCTGTTTTTTCAGTTGAAAGTCGCGGAAACGGCCAAGCAGCTTGGAATCGAGTTCAAGGTGGCCAGCAACCCGGACGCCCTCTTCACATTGCTAGACCCGCCCACCAAGCTGGTGATCGTGGATCTGAACTCACGCAACCAACCCGTGGCAACCATCGAAAGGTTGCGCGCAACTCAGAAAGAGTTGCGCGTGGTGGCTTTCTTGTCTCACGTGCAAACTGAGCTCGCCGCCCAGGCCCGCGCCGCAGGTTGTCTGGAAGTGATGCCGCGCTCCGTATTCACCCAAAATCTGGCGGCCATTCTTCAAGCCGCGAAGGATTAGTGCTCGTGCCACAAAATTTCCCGGTTTCTCCTTTGTTCAAACGCGGCGTGCTTTTCATTCTTCTGCTTGCCTCGGCATCGGCCGGAACGCCCGGGCAATCGCCCGCGGCGGAAAGTCCCACCACCATATTAAAAGACGCCCTGGTGGCAGCTTGTTCGCAGAATTCCGCCGAGTTCGTGCGGGCGCTGACGGTGCGCAATGCCGATGCGTTTGGCCGTATGACGCCGCCCGCCCGCGAAACATTGTTGAAACGATTCGTGCTTCTCGACAAACCCGGCAAACCCCGCACGCAGAACGAATCCTCGGGAAGCGTTCTGATCTTCTGCGAGACGTCCGAAGTCACCACCCAGATGGAAATTGATAAGCCGGAGCTTCGGGACAACCTCGCTTATCTTCCCCTCACCGTGAAAGATTCCGGCGATAACGCCGGGCTCACCGCTCACCACGTCACCATGGGTATGGTTCGCGAGGCCGGGCAGTGGAAGATTCTTTCGCTTGGCCTATTGTTCCTCGACCTTCCTTCTTTGGAACTTGAGTGGGACCGCGCGGAAATCAAGACCAACGAGCAAGCCGCGATCGCCTCTCTCAAGGCGCTGGTTGATGCCATCGAAACCTACCGTAAGACCTATACTCGCTTGCCTGAATCACTCAAGGCCCTGGGCCCTGCAGTGAAAAACGCTCCCAAAGCCGAAGCCGCTGGTCTGGTGGACGAAGGTCTGGCCGGAGGCCGGAAGGACGGCTACTCCTATCGCTACGTGATAGTTGGCGCGAATACTTCCGGCGCGCCGGCCAAATATGAGCTCGCGGCCATTCCCGCGGAATACGGGCGAAGCGGCTTGCGCTCCTTTTTCTGCGATTCCGCCGGCCAGCTCCATTCGGGTGACCACAAGGGCGCTGTGGGTAGCAACCTGGACCCAAAGGTCGGGGAAGACGATCCAGCTACTTCAGACCCGCAACATTGACCCTTTCGCCCCTTCACACAGAAGGCCGTTGCGAAGCGGAGCAACCCGCGCAAAAATTAGAACGGGTTCATCCACACAAGTTTCGGCGAGGTTCTCACGCGCCGGAACACTCTCTCCTGCAAGCAGGCTGCACTTTTGTTGGCAGGAGAAGAGGCATGCCCGACGTCACCGTGGAGCGGCGTTCCGCTCTGCGACACGCCATGGTTCTCGCCGCGGAAATAGTCGAGCTTCCGCGCGGCGCCAAACTTAACGCGCGCACTGCGGATATCAGCAGGACAGGCTGCTACATTGATACGCTGAATCCGATTCCGTACGGCTCAGAGGTTCGGCTTCGGCTTACTCATCACGAGGATATTTTCGTGGCGTTGGCCCGCGTGGTCTACGTCAGCAACGGATTGGGAATGGGAATCGCCTTCGCCAGGGTGGAAGAAGATCAGCTGGCCCGGCTGGACCGCTGGCTTTCCGAAACAGGCCGTGAATATTAAGCTTAGTAAACTCTCAATTTGTCGATGGCGGGAGATGCGTTACTATTTCCGCTCCGGGTATGAACTTGCCTCTTCTGCGATTCTCGCTGCTGTTGCCCATCGTTCTGTTTCTGGCTGTCGCCGCTCCTCTCAGCCGGGGACAGGAGGTGGAATCCGGCTACGGCCCCTTGCCCGTTTTTGAGTTTCACAGCGGCTTCTGGGTGAATCTTCATCTGTTTCTGTACCGCGAAGCCCGTCTGCGCGAGTCCACCCCGGAAGCCAAAGCGGCTGCTTCCCCAGGACCTGTGATGAAACAGAATCCCGTTTCCCTGAGCGCCGCGGAACAGAAAACCTGGGAACAAGCCATTGCCTATTACCGGGCCAACTACGCTGGAAAAGATCCGCAGATCAATATCGATATGATCCTCCTGAAAAATCAACTTGGCGATTTTGAGGACTGCGACGAGCTTCTGGGCAGAAAAAAGAGAGCCTGCGACGCGGGGCTGCCGGGAAACATCGGCGTCATTCTCGAAGCGGCCGCGCCGGTTTACCGGGCTCATTGGTGGGCGAATCAGGATCGCGGAAATCGCCGCTGGGTCGCGCGAGTTGCGCCGCTCATCCGCGAACAAGGCGTGGGTCTCTCGCAGCGGCTCGCCGACATTTACCAGTCCACCTGGCCAAAAGTGAAAATCCGCGTCGAAGTGTGCGCCTACGCTAACTCAGCCGGCGCCTTCACGACTCTCGACCCGCTCCGCGTAACCATCTCCAGCACCGAGCCCCGCAATCAAGCCCAGGATTCCCTGGAGGTTCTTTTTCACGAAGCCTCCCACGGAATCGCACTCCCCGTGGAAGCCGCCATCACCCGGGAATGCCGCCAGCGCGACAAGCCCATTCCTCGCGATCTCTGGCACGCCTTGATTTTCTACACCACCAGCGAAGTCCTGGGCCCGGTGATGCAAGAGGCCGGGCCGGATTCCCAATCGGTCGACATGATCCTTCCCCGGCAGGCGAAGATGTCTCTCATGCCTCCCGACCTTCGCGAGAAATTCACGCAACGCGGGTGGGAAGAGTACATCCGGCTGCTAAATGTTTATTGGCAGCCGTATCTCGACGGCAAGGTCAATTTCGAAGACGCGATCGCCCACCTGGTCTCAGCCGTTTGACTGCCTGACCGGTAGCTTCATCCCTGTCTTCTCGACCGTGGCGGCAACGCTTCCGCTATCCCCTTGCCGGAAGTGAAGCAATCCATTGATCGACGGTAATAACCGTCGCCGAACGAGGAAACAGGTTCCTCATCAGCTCCTCATGCAGACTTGCCTTGGGATCAGCACATGCATCGGAGGGAATTGTCCCTGCCTGTCTCTTGTTACCTGTCAGGTCGTACCCGATGACGCGGCCGAAGCCGCTGCCTTGACGCTGCCGAGCAGTTTCATCAGGTCCCTGACCCGGATGTTTTCCACCGAACGTACGGCACCTTTGATCTCCCGGCTGAGCGCGTCGGCGGCGCGGCCAGCCACCAGTCTGTCGAATTTCTCGACGGAGTCCTCCCATGTGAACGGACGGGAGGCGAGTCCCGGATAGTCCTGGACTTCGTGCTCGATCACTTTCCCGTCTTGTAGGCGGACGGTGATCTTAGCGGGCATTTTCGCGGGATATTCGTCCGTGTATTCGTGGTTCGGCCGGACTGAAACCTTCCTCAGGAGTCCCTGCACATCGGGCTTGATGATGCGGTCCGGCTGGAATTGCGCCGGCATCACGTCGCCATCAAGGAGGGCCACTGCGAGCAGGTACGGCAGGCTGTGATCCGCTTGTTCTTTGGTCCGGATGACTTTGTCCACGCCATAAAGGCCGCCGCCGGCGAAATCGTAGGCGAGTTGGAACACCTCTGCCTCAATCGAGACCACCTTGGCGGGGTCGATTTTGTTCTGCTTGGCGAGTTCGACCATGCAATAAACAGCTGACTGCGTGTGGATCATGGAGTTGTACTTTTTGATGGTGCTCTCCACGACACCCTCGTATCCCTGCTTGTCCCAGTCGATCTGCATATTCATTCTCAGGAGATGGTCAATCCCCAGCGGGCCCTCAATCACTCGCAGCGGCCCCTCCATGCCGCGACGAGCGAGAAACAGGGCGTTCATGGAGGCGAGCGCCGTCTGCGACGAGGCGAAACCCTTCCACTGCGACAACGGCTTCGCCCGAATGACGGCGAAGGAGGCATCGCTGGCTGCAGCCATCGCGATGGCATTCGCTATCTGCCGCTCGTTTAACCCCATCAGGCGGCCGGCAGCAGCGTTGTGCGAAAAGGCGAGTTGCGAGGTGTGGTCGAAGCCGCTGGCCATGAAATTGGCATGATCAACGAACCGTGACTGAACCGTGTAGCCCAGCGCCACCCCGAGCATCAGGTCTTTTCCGCTGCCGCCGACATACTCGGCGATGGTCAGCGCCACGCCGAAGTTATCTGCCGTATGGCAGGTCTCGGTCTGCGCAAGGAAGTTGTCCATGAAATCGACATAGCGCACGAGTGCAGTGTGCCAGAACGCAGCATAGATCGGGTTCGCCTGTCCGCCGCCGATCAGCGCGCACGGGCTGGTGCCGCCGAACTCCGCGACTTGCTCGCGACAGGCCTGGACCGGGCCGGCTCCCAGGGCGGCGATGCAGCAGCCCAGCGAGTCCAGAATATGGATTGGCAATTGCTCGCGCGATTCGGCCGAGAGATCGGCGAAGGAAGCGCGGGCGGCGTACTTCGCGAGAGATTCGACTTGAGTCATGGTCTTAATCCTCCATTTCTACAGATTGAGTTCACTGGTCTAGCGAGTCAGTGCGATGAAAACCCCCATCGTGATCACCGAGCCGATCACGCTCAGGAACACCGCGGAAGCAGCCTCCGCCTCTCGGACGCGGTACTGAAGAGCAAGCATGGTCACAATCGGCATGGCTGGAATGGCCGTCGTTAGCACAGCCTCACTGACGATTGGATTGCCATAGCCGAGCCATCGCAAACCACCGAGGACCAACGCGGGCTGCACGATGTTTTTCAGAAATGCGAAAAACAAGACGCGCCAGTTGACTGTGATTCTGTAGGATGCAAGCACGATTCCCGAGGCGAACATGGAGACGCCCCCAGATGCATATCCCAACATGGAAAGCGAGTGCACGATGAGATGAGGAATGTGCAAGCCACATAGCACGACCACGAACGCGAGAACGGGTGCCCAAACGATTGGTTCTTTGACCGTTTCCGCGATTTTGGCCGCGAGAATCGAGAGGTGCGACGTGTGAGGCGACGCCGAATGCTTCGCGTCCTGCGAGGCTAAGTTCTTTCTCTGCGAGTCTCCTCCTGCCGTATCCAATGCTAGAAAAAGAATCGTTACTGGCACGACTGTGAGGTTGATCACCAGACCGGCTATGGCGATCGGAATGGCGCTGCTTCGTCCGAGCAGATCACCGAGGACGGCTGGACCTACGAAAGGCACTGCCGGCGCGGAAGACGTCAGCGCGGCCAATGCACTAACGCTCATTTGCAGCCGGAAAGCGACACGGAACAGGAGAAAAACTAATCCGTACAAGCCGATGATGACAACACACAACGCGATGGCCAGCGGGAGGTCCTGGCTTAGTTCCGCGCGCGACGACGTAACGGTTCCAGCGAAAAGTGCCAGCGGCACGGCGTAGAGCAGCACCATCCGATTCAGGACCGAGGCTTCCTTCGTCCCAAAATCGTGTCGCCATGCCGCCACGAAGCCCAGCAGGAAAGTGACAACCATCGGAAGGAGCGCGCCTAAAATAGTGTTTAGCATTGCCGTTGTACTCTTACACTTGAGGTCCTCCAATCAGGTACATGTCCTTGGCCTCAGCTGCAAGCGACTCCATTACCAGGCCGAATTGCTCCTCTCTGTGTCAACCGTCCCATCTACAAACGCAGTTCGCCTGCCACGGCTGTCGCAAAATGGGACGCTGACCTAATTCATGTGTTCACCATGGACCCCAGCGGGTCGTGCGAGCCTTGTTCGGAGTTTGCCGCAGAAATTTTATTCCTGCTAGATCGGATTCTCCTCGAAAAGGCGGGCAACGAGGACGGAATCGAGATACGCTCGAACCTCAACAATCGTGCCATTCGCAAAGCGACATATCCAACAGTACCGGTTATCGAACCTGAACCCGTTTTTGGCGATGGCCTCGGAATGCAGCTCGACCACCGCCCAGTCACCACTTACGAGCGCATGTTCCACATGCAGTTCCGCACCTTTCGGTAGAACCTTTGCCAGCTTTTCAAAGGTATGTGCGAGGAACTCGGCCTTGCTGTGATAGTGACCGGCAAGAGGATGTGTTCCCTCGACGATCCAATCCACGTTGTCCGCCACATGGTCAAAGAACCCTTTGCCATCACCAAATTCCAGGTTTTTGAAAATCTCGCGAACGTAAGCAATGCTCAACTCCTGAGGTACAGCAGATCGTGCAGTAGACATCTTAAGTGACCTCCTTCGCATATCGTGATCCAAAGGTGTAGGGCCTTCGCAGCGCTAGTCTGACCAGCCACATAACTCACTTCTCCACGGTGCGTCGGGCAGTTAGCTCGACCGAACGTTGTATTCGAGCACCCAAGGCTTGTCGGCAGGAACTTCAACGACGCCGAGGCCGTCGGTTTCTTTTCGGATGTCGGGCATGCTCTCCTCCGAGGTGTGAGTTTGAGGAGGTTAGTTAGTTGACGCGCGGGCTAGGACCCCGATATTTAACTCCCGTCCGAAGCGCACGTCAAGGGGCGGATAACGGGCAAACCGGAAACTGACCCACTACCGCCTGAGCAGCCCGTTTGAACGGCAAGAGTCTGTATGTTAGGCTTTCTTTTGCAATCGTAAGCCCGGCCGTAAGCCACGCAAGTCCCAACGTTCATCGATCTTCCCTTCATTCGCCCCTGAAGAGTGAACCGAGGGTCAAGTCGTCTCCGCGTGCTGGATTCCGGGTCAGAGGAACCAGAGCCCATGCCTGCACGACAAGTGGCATCCAAAACCGAAAAAGAGCCCCGCGAGATCAAGCTGGCTCATTCCCCCGATTCCGACGACGCGTTCATGTTTTACGCGCTGGCAACCCACAAGTTGCCCACGCCAGGTTACAAGTACACACACGTCCTCTCGGACATCCAGAGCCTCAATGAAGCCGCATTAACCGAGACTTACGACGTTACCGCCGTCAGTTTTGCCGCGTATCCCTCCCTGCGTGATAAATATATCCTGCTCGATTGCGGCGCGAGTTTCGGCGAAGGCTATGGCCCTATCGTTGTCTCCACCAAATCCATGCGGCCGCAGGACCTCAAGGGGAAGCGCGTTGGCGTTCCCGGCTTGAAGACCTCCGCGTATCTCTCCCTGAAGCTTTACCAGCCGGATTTTGAACCGGTGGTTATGCCGTTCGACAAAATCATCGAGGCGGTGAAGAACGACGTGGTGGAAGCGGGCTTGCTCATTCACGAAGGGCAGCTCTTTTTCCCGCAACTCGGACTGCACAAGGTCGTCGACCTCGGCATCTGGTGGCAGGAGCTTACGAGTCTGCCTCTGCCACTTGGCGGCAACGCGGTGCGCCGCGCCCTCGGACCTGATGTCGGCCGCCTGATTTCCAAGACCATTCGCGACAGCGTCTCCTATGGCCTGGAACATCGCGAGGAAGCTTTGAACTACGCGATGCAGTTTGCGCGTGACATGGATACGGAGCTCGCCGATAAATTCGTGGGCATGTACGTGAACAAATGGACGCTGGGCTACGGCGAAAAAGGCAAAAAGGCCGTCCGCGAACTCATTGAGCGCGGAACCACCGCCGGCCTGCTCCCCGGTCCCGCCAAAGTCGAATTCCTCGAAGAATAGACCCGCAAAAATCGTTACTTCCGGATGGCCGACGATTCGCCCAGAAGGCTTTTGCCGTCCACTTCTGCCACAGGAGCCAAGGTGAACGTCGCTCGGTGCACGGGTCAAGACTTACGCACCACGTGCTATAACAGCCCAATGCGGCTACACGAGTACGCACCCCGGCCCGCGCACATCAAATGGCTCCTCGATTCTGACCCCGCCATCCGTTGGCAGGTCATGAGCGACCTGACCGATGAGGCTCCCGACACGATTGCAGGCGAGCGATCGCGCATTGCCACCGAAGGCTGGGGAGCCCAACTTCTCGCCGCTCAGTCTCCTGCCGGCTACTGGGGCGACCCGCGGAGGTGGGACCTTGTTACCCTCAACAGTCTCGTCGCCTTGAAGGACCTCGGTCTCGACCCCGCCAGCAAGCAAGCTCGCAAAATGATCGACCGCATCGACAAGCGGCTCGTGTTTAAGTGGCTCAACAACCGGCCTTACTTTCACGGCGAAACCGAGCCCTGCATCAACGGCAGAATCCTCGGCCTTGGTGCGTATTTCAAGGAACCCAACGACGCACTGGCCAATCAACTCCTCGGCGAGCAGCTCGAAGATGGCGGCTGGAACTGCGAGGCATGGCCCTTCTTGTCGCCGAAACGCCCTCCCAGCCGACGCTCTTCGTTCCACACGACCATCTGCGTGCTCGAAGGACTGCTCGATTACGAACGAGCAAGGCGCAAATCGGCGGCTGTCACGAAGGCTCGCAAGCGCGCCGAAAATTATCTCCTCGAACGCCACATGTTCCGCTCGCTTCGCACCGGCAACGTCATCGACAAGCGCTGGTTACGATTCTCGTTCCCAACGTTTTGGCATTACGATGTCTTGCGCGGACTCGAGTATCTGCGGAATGCAGGAATCAAGCCCGACCGTCGCATCCGTGAAGCCATCAAAGTCGTGATCGAGGGCCGTCACCAGAATGGGCGCTGGCCGCTGAACCTCCTTCATCCCGAACATATTCCATTGCAGATGGAGACCGCTGTCGGCAGCGCAAGCCGCTGGAACACACTGCGCGCTCTCCGCGTCCTGCGCTGGTACAACAACTCAACGCGTTAGTTGTGAGTTGGGCGTGCTCGTGCTATGGCTTGGGTCAGAAAGTTGCCGCGAATCTCCCATTCGGAGCAGATGACAGGCCAGAAGTAATCTACGTGCCTCCAACGGCGAACACGCTAAACTAAGTGCCGAATTTATATGCATCAGATTCTGATTTACTCCGATTCGTTGACTTGGGGCATCATTCCCGATACGCGTGAGAGGTTGCCTTTTGACGAGCGTTGGCCAGGCGTGCTCGAGAACAAGTTGAACGCTTCAGGCCCGAGGACAAGAGTCATTGAAGATTGCTTAAATGGGCGCCGCACAGTCTGCGACGACCCATTCAAACAAGGTCGGAACGGGCTTGAGGGCCTCGCACAACACATCGAGATCAACTCGCCGTTGTCGCTGGTAATCCTCATGCTGGGAACAAACGATTTTCAATTCTGCCATCCTTACAATGACGCTTGGTCGGCGGCCCAAGGCATAACTGCGCTTGTCAATGAGATCCGGAAGGCGTCCATCGAGCCAGGAATGCCAGTCCCACCAGTTCTGATAATTTGCCCACCGCAGATCCGTTCTCCACGGGGAAGTATTGCGCCGAAATTTCGTGGTGCCGAGGAGAGATGCGCGGGTCTGGCAGAGGCCTATATGCAGGTTGCCTCCGCTCTCGGATGTCATTTCTTTGACGCGGAAACAGTTACGACTAGCAGTAGAGTTGATGGCGTGCATCTCGATCGTGATCAACACTCGAAACTCGGTAATGCGCTAGCTGAAGTCGTGCGACCGATTCTTACACCTGCCAGCAATCGTGGCTGAGAACGGATACTGTGTCTCCAAGGCTGGCCCCTGCCACCGTTCGCCCCGAGTCGCGAGCAACTCTGACGTTACGCGATTAGGTAAGGCTTGCCGACTAACCGGGAGTTGGCAAAAGACGAGTTACCTTTCTTCAGAGCAACAATTGAATCTTGTCAAACTGCTGAGACCAACCAATCTTCAACAGGGCGTACGCGATGAGGGGAATGCCTACTTCTGTAACAGTGACTCTGGCCTTCCCCTCAGATTCACTGAATTCAATGATAACGGTGATCTCGTTAGGCCACTGCCCAGGAACCGATACTTGCGAGCCGGGAATTGTTTTCCCGTTCTCGTTAGAGAAAGACATCGTTGACACGATTTTCTTGTTTGCGACGACTTCCTTGTAGGTTCCGGTGTTCCAAAACATCCTTCCTTGCTCAGATTTCATCGCCCAAAGATAGCTGCCACCCTCTCGCACGTCGTTCCGGACGACGAGTGCGGTGTAGCTCTTGGGCCCCCACCACTTCTTAATAGAGTCCGCATCGTTCCAAACCCTCCATACGTCCGCTACGGAGGCGTTGAAGGTACGTTCCATGCAGACGGTCGTGTGGAACTTCCATGCACCGAGGACCAACAGGGCTAACATCAATGTGATACTGCCCGATATTTTGTAAATCATGCTGAACCTCCCTATATTCGGCCTTGACATTCCTCCCTAGCTGGAATGGGCTAGAGCATTCCTTCCAGCCGAACGTAGCTCGCTTCCATTCCACGTTCCATACCTGTTGCAAGCATCGCCGCGCGCGTCTTACCATCGGGCAGCGTCATTCGCATGGTCATCAGCGTTCCTGCGCCGTCGGCTTCAAATCGCGTTTCAATATGGTTGTCTGGCGTGGGATCCGGCAGGTGCATGCGCTCGACATGTACGATCCTGTTATAAGGCTCCAACTCCAAGTATTCGCCAGTGATGTGAAATCCACCGCCTTTGCCGTTCGTCCACTCGTAACGGAACTTGCCGCCTGGCTTAGCCTCATTGATGCATACGGGCATCGTCCATCCTTCCGGTCCAAGCAACCATTTCTGGATCAATTTCGGATCGGTATGGGCGCGGTACACGGCTTCTGGAGGGGCAGTGAAGCGCCTTGTCACAATCACGTGGGTATCTCCTTCGGTCTTCAGCGTCATCTTGCTCATCGCTTTTCTCCTTTCTTGTGTTTTTCCATCCCCGCCAGAACTTCGTCCAGCCGGTCGTAGTTTGTCTCAAGGGCTTTTCGCAGCATTGCGAGCCATTGGTCCATCGCTTCAATACCCGCTTTTGCTAGCCGACGAGGGCGCTTCGTACCCTCGACTCGGCGAACGATTAGTCCCGCATCTTCGAGCACCTTCAGGTGCTGGGAGATTGCGGGTTGCGTCATCTCGAACGGCTCGGCCAATTCATTGACGGTGGCCTCCCCCTTGGCAAGGCGCGCAAGAATCGCCCGACGCGTCGGGTCGGCCAAAGCAGAGAAAGCAGCATCGAGATTATGCATAACGTACAACTTATATAAGTAAGTGTTTATTGTCAAGCAAAATTTTCCCCCATCCACGGAAAATCATGGAAACGTGCGCTAACCTCCAGTTTTGAAAGGCCTAGTCCGACAGCCGATTTCGTTGTTCGCCATCGGAGATCAGGTGATGGTCGGCAGTTGTAGCTGTCAAAAGGAAAACCTCGATGAGCTGAGGATCGAAAGAGTTTGTTATGAGCGAGTGACGGGCAAGCCGGAAGTTGAAGCCACCGATCACCACTGCATTGGAGGGTGTCCTCCCAACTGGCCCCGCTGAAGATGGCGGTAAACTCGTTAACAGGGAACGCCAGCCCTCTATTTCAGGCAACCAACACACTTTGCCCAGACCGGCTAATATCGATTCGGCTTGCCAGCTTGACGCATCTGGGCGAATCCCTTAGTCTCGTTTCTTCGCTATGCATCCCAGATTTCTTCCTGTTTCCCTGGCTCTATTTCTTCTCACTTCCCTTACCATTCGCACTTGCGGCCAAGCTACTGCGGAATTCCGCGATCATCCCGATATTCCGAAAGAGTGGCCCCACGAACCGGTCCGCGCCTCACATGGCATGGTTGCCACGGATGAACCGCTCGCCTCACAGGTGGGCGTCGAAATATTGAAACGCGGCGGCAATGCCGTTGACGCCGCCGTCGCCACCGCATTCGCGCTCGCGGTTGTCGAGCCTGCTGCTGGGAATATCGGTGGCGGCGGATTCATGCTGGTTCGCCTCGCGGGCGGCAAAACCACATTTTTCGATTACCGTGAAACGGCTCCGGGCAAGGCCACGCGCGACATGTACATCAAGCCCGACGGCAAGCTCGACGAGCAGGCCTCCACGATTGGGTATCGTTCCGTTGCCGTGCCCGGCACGGTCGCGGGATTGGCGCTGGCCCTGAAAACTCAGGGCACCATGAAGCTTGCCGACGTGATGCAACCCGCCATTCGGCTCGCCGAACAGGGTTTTCCCGTCAGCGAAAAACTGGCGCGAGAATTCGTCGAAGAACGCGCGGTCCTGCAGCAGTTTCCAATGAGCAGCAGCATCTTTCTGAACGACGGCAAAATGTTTCGCGCGGGAGACATTCTCCGCCAGCCGCTTCTCGCCGCGACCCTCAAACGAATTGCAAAAAAGGGCCCGGCCGAGTTTTACCGGGGCGAAACCGCGCGGATGCTGGTGCGCGATATGGCGGCTGGCGGCGGCTTAATCACGATGGACGACCTCGCCCACTATCAGCCGAAGATTCGTGAAGCTCTGCATGGCAGCTACAGTTCGGACGGCCAGCGATGGGAAGTGCTCTCCGCTCCTCCCCCAAGCTCAGGCGGCGTGGCCGCGATCGAGGCGCTGAACATGCTGCAGAGTGTCCCGCTAAAGGGCTGGGACGATCCGCAGAGCGTGCACATGGTTGTGGAAGTGATGCGCCGCGTCTTCGCCGATCGCGCGGCGTATCTCGCGGATCCTGACTTCACGAATGTCCCCGTCGCAGGGCTCACCGATTCCTGTTATGCAAAGGAGTTGCTCGCCACCATCGACCTGCATCACGCCACTCCCAGCAAGGATATTCACGCGGGCAATCCTCACGTCTGCAACCAGGGCCTGAGTGCAAGCGCGGCTCCGAATACCATCATCAGCCTCGGCGAGGGCCCGCACACAACGCACTTCTCCGTGGTGGATGCGGCGGGAAACGCCGTAGCCAGCAGCACGACGCTAAACGACAGCTACGGATCCCACGTCACTTCGTCCGCGGGCTTTCTTTTAAACGACGAAATGGACGATTTCACCACACAACCCGGCGTGCCCAATGCGCTCTTTGGCCTCATCCAATCGGAAGGAAACACCATCGCGCCGGGCAAGCGGCCGCTCAGTTCAATGACACCAACTGTCGTGCTCCGCAATGGGCAACTCAGCTTTGTGACAGGTTCCCCCGGCGGCCCGACCATCATTTCCGCGACGTTGCTCACCGTCATCAACTGGATGCGCCTTGGCATGGATGCGCAATCGGCCATCAACGCTCCCCGCTTCCACCACCAGTGGCTGCCGGACGTTGTGCTGATGGAAAAGCTCTTTTCGCCGGAAATGGAAGAGCAAATGAAATCGCGCGGTTATACGGTAAAACGCAAGGGGCACATCGGCCTGGTCAACGCCATTGGGATTGACGCCAAGACCGGCGAGCGCTGCGGGGCCGCCGATCCTCGCGATGACGGTTCCGCTATCGGCTACTAAAAGCCACAAACGTCAGGACACTGCCTTGGCCGTGGGGTGACCAGCCCGCCATTCCGAGTCGGCTGCGGAGAAAATAGATGCCCGCCCGCACTCACAGCGGCTCCATCCTCATTCCTTTGTCCATGGCGGTGCAACGCCGGTCATCCGCGCGTACGCGATCAATTGCCCCATATGCTCGTTCGCGTGAACGATGACACGCAGGTACATTCCATCCACCGTCGCATCCCGATCCATGATATGGACCTCGCGCCGCAAGTCGTCAGGCTTCTCCGCCAAGTGCGCCTCTTTCACTGCCTGCAGGGAACGCTTCAGCCAGCCGATAACTTCTGCCTTGGACGTCACCGTTTTTTCCATGCCCTGTTTGAGGTCAGTGGGCATCTTCGGGCCGGTCACGCTGAGCAAATAAAAATTCGCCATCGCGATGTGCATGTAAACTTCGCTGGTGGAACGGACTCCCGGCGCAGGTCGCCACGCAAATTTCTCCGGCGGCGTCGCTTCGGCTAGCGCCACGAGCTGTTGAGAAACATGCGTCCATTCCCCGTCGTATCCTTCCCAGATTCCCTCGGGTGCTTTTTGCGCAACCGCAGGCGCCGCCAACAAAAGTGACAGGCAAACTGCCGTTGCAATAAGGTATTTCATGATGCAACTCCTCTCGCGTGGTCGAAACTCCCCTTCAGTGCTCGGGAAGTATAAACTCATTTGTACCGCGCCCGAACTGTTTACTCATACTTTGGCCTCCATATCGCTTTCTTTTCAAAGCACCCTCACCTGCGGTTAAACTCTTAAGTTATGCAAAGAATCCTTTCGACCTACCTCTTTGTGTCCAAAAAGCTCACGCCGGAACTCCTGGCGCTGGTTCATGGTGCAGGTTTCCAGGCGATTGAGCTTTTTGCGAGCCGCGGCCATTTCGATTACACCGTTACGCAGGATGTCCGTGGGATGGCGCATATTTTGGCTGACAACCGCCTGCAGCTTGCCTCCCTGCACGCACCTACGAGCCGCGATTTCGGGCCCAACCGCGAAGGGGGCACTCCGCTCTCAATCACCGAGGTCGAGCGCGTGCGGCGCGTCGAGGCGATGGACGAACTGAAGCGCGCCCTTGATATTGCCGAGGACCTTCCTTTCTCTCGGATGATTCTGCACATGGGCGGCCCCCGCGATACCGCCGACCCGCGCAAACGCGATGCGGCGTTCAGTTCCCTGGAGCACCTGGTGTTACACGCGAAGCACGTAGGCGTGACCATCTGCGTGGAAAACACCACCAGCGAAATGGGCGATCCTGCCTACTTGCGCACCTTTGTCGAGGAGACGCGGCTAACTGGACTGCGCTTCAATTTCGATATCGGCCACGCTCACCTGGCCGATGGCCCGGAGGACGAGCGCGTTGCCACAAGTTTTGAGGACATGCGCGGGCACATCGTCAGTGCGCACATCCACGATAATCTGGGCGACAAAGACGCGCATCTTCCGCCCCACGATGGCACCATCGATTGGCCCGCCGCGCTGAAGCTCTTTCGGTCTCTGCCCGGCGGAGATATTCCACTCACTCTGGAATTAAAAGAAAAGACCGGTCACGACGCGCCAAGCCTCTCCGACCAGATCACCGCCGCCGGAAAATCCCTGGACCGGCTCGAAAAAGACTTACAAGAACTGTAACCCCACGGCTTTCTGTCCGATTCCACAACTGGATCTCAATTTCGCTGATTTGACCCCGGCCGAAACGGCCGCGAGTTCCTGCAATATACGGACCCTAAACTAATTGACCATTATTCTGACCATAGTCTATAATATGGTCAAAAGGTGACTCTATGATCGAAGTCTCTATCTCCGAATTTAAAGCCAAGTGCCTGGCGCTGCTCGAACAGGTGCGTAAAACCCGCGAGCCCATCCGCGTCACTCGCCACGGCAAACCTGTCGCGGAAATCGTTCCTCCAACGTCCACGGTCGACCGGAGCAAATGGATTGGCTCGTTGAAGGGTACGGTTGAAATTCTCGGAGACATCATTTCGCCTGCTACGGACAAGGATGAGTGGGAGGCGGAACGCGATTGAAGCTACTGCTGGACACCCACGTTTGGTTATGGCTGGTAGACGACCCAGACCGACTTGGTCGCCGAACGATGCAGGAACTCAAGAGTGCCGATAACGAACTTTGGCTATCACCAATCAGCACCTGGGAAATTTTGACGCTGCATCAAAAGGGGCGAATCAAGTTGCACGGCGATCTCACCCAGTGGGTCGCGCACGCCGTCTCCGCTACCAAACTGGCTGCCTTCACCCACGAAGTAGCTCTTGCTGGCCGGCAGTTCCCCTACGACCTCGATCCCGCCGACCGCTTTCTGTCGGCCACCGCGCTAGTGTTTGATTTCACGCTGGTCACCGCCGATAAACGCCTCCTGGGCCTCGGAAACATCAAGACCTTGGCGAATCGTTAGATCCCTCTCAGTTAAGTCAGATACTCCCGCCCGATCGAGGAAGGCTTTGGCCTTCTCTGCTAAACTAATTGTTTGGAGTTTTCATAGAGAAGCCCACCATGACCACGATCACCATTGAAAACGCAGGCAAATATGACGGACAGGATGTCACCATCCGCGGCTGGCTCTACAACATTCGCGAGTCCGGCAAGCTGGTCTTTCCCATTTTTCGCGATGGCACAGGAATCATTCAGGGCGTCTGCTCGCTGAAGGAAACCCCCGAAGCTTTCGAAGCGTTGAAGGGACTGACGCAGGAGTCCAGCGTCATAGTCACCGGCAAGATCCGCGCGGAGCAGCGCGCTCCCGGCGGCTACGAAATGGGCGTCACCAAGATTCAAATCGTCCAGCGCGTTTCGGAAGCCACGCCGTTCCCGATCCAGTTGAAGGAGCACGGCGTCGATTTTCTGCTCGACCAGCGGCATCTCTGGATTCGCACTCCACGTCAAGCCTCGATTCTCCGCATCCGTGCGGAAGCGGTGCGTTCCGCCCGCGAATTCATGGACTCGCAAGGCTACACCCTCACCGACGCGCCCATGTTCACTCCGGCGGCTTGCGAGGGCACCAGCACGCTTTTCGAAGTGAACTACATTGACGATCAGAAGGCCTATCTCACGCAGAGCGGCCAGCTTTACATCGAAGCCACGGCTATGGCCCTCGGCAAGGTCTACACCTTTGGCCCCACATTCCGTGCCGAAAAGTCCAAGACCCGGCGGCACCTCACCGAATTCTGGATGCTGGAACCGGAAGCCGCCTACGCCGAACTTCCCGACATGATGGACCTCGGCGAGGGTCTGGTCAGCGCCATCGTCCAAGGCGTATTGAAAAACAAGCCCCGCGAACTTGAAACTCTGAAGCGCGACATCAAGAAGCTGGAAAACATCAAGCCACCCTTCCCGCGCATCACTTACGAGGAAGCCGTCGAGGTGCTCCAGAAAAACGGCAACCCCGCCAAGTTCGGCGACGACTTCGGCGGCGACGAGGAAACCATCATTTCCAGCAGCTTTGACCGCCCAGTGATGGTTCATCACTACCCCGCGGCCATCAAAGCCTTCTATATGCAGCCGGACCCCGGGCGTCCCGATTTGGCACTCTCCTTCGATATGCTTGCCCCCGAGGGCTACGGCGAGATCATCGGTGGCAGCCAGCGCATTCACGACTACGACCTGCTTGTTAAACGATTAAAAGAGAACAATTTACCTGTAGAGTCCTTCCAATGGTATCTGGACCTGCGTCGCTATGGCAGTGTCCCCCATGCTGGCTTCGGTCTGGGCCTCGAGCGCACCGTGGCCTGGATCTGCGGCACCGAGCACATCCGCGAGGTCATCCCCTTCCCACGGATGATTTACCGGGTATATCCTTAATCCGGGGTAGTTGCGGCACCATCCCGACTGTTTCATACATTCGTTCCTAGTCATGATCAGAGTGACTGGTGATTGGTGACCAGTGACTGGTGCTTCTCCGCCTCGGCCGGGAACCAGTCGCCAGTCACGAGTCACTAATCACAGGACACGGAGCCTTTCCATGCCTCAAAAAGTTCGCATCATCGGCGTACCCATGGACCTCGGCGCCAGCCGCCGCGGCGTGGACATGGGCCCCTCCGCCCTGCGCGTTGCCGGACTGCAGGCGCGCATCAAGCAGCTTGGCCTCCAGGTGGAAGACATTGGCAATATATCCGTGAGGCAGCCGGAAGAGATGCCCATCGGGGAAAAGCGCGCCAAGTACGTCGAGGAAATCACGGATGCCTGTAAGGACCTCGGCACAGCCGTCGAGAAGTCAATCGAGGAAGGCTGGCTGCCGCTCGTATTGGGTGGAGACCATTCTATTGCGGCGGGCTCCGTCGGCGGAGTTGCCGCTCACTTCAAAAAGGAAAAAAAGCAGATCGGCTGCATCTGGCTGGACGCTCACAGCGACATGAACTCCCCGGAAACCTCGCCATCAGGAAACGTCCACGGCATGCCTTTGGCCGGCATTCTGGGCTACGGCGTTCCCGAACTGTACGATCTCTTCGGCTACAAACCCAAGGTCGAGCCGCAGAACGTAGTTCTCGTCGGCGTCCGCGATCTGGATTCCCACGAAAAGAAGTTCATCAAGAAGCTTGGCGTAAGAGCCTTCACGATGCGCGAAATTGACGAGCGCGGGATGCGGGAAGTGATGGCCGATGCCCTGAAATTCGCGATGGACGACACGGACGGCATCGCGGTCAGCCTGGATATGGACTTTGTGGACCCCAGCGACGCTCCCGGCGTGGGCACGCCGGTGCGCGGGGGCGTCACCTACCGCGAAGCGCATCTGGCCATGGAGATGATCGCCGACAGCGAAGCCATGGTTTCAATGGAAGTCGTGGAAATCAATCCAGTCATCGACGAGCACAACCGCACAGCACTGCTCGGCGTCGAACTCGTCCTCTCCGCCCTTGGCAAGAAGATTCTCTAACTTGGGCTTCCCGACGCTTAACGGGCCGGCCGGGAGTTCGGCGGTCATCCTGCATGTGCAACCGTTGCTGCTTCCGCGACGTGCAGGCCACTCACCTTTTCCTTTTTTTGGCGTTTCCACTTATAACTGAATACTTAGTTAAAATGATTGCTTCATCGGCCCAGCAAGACAGGAACGATTCGTGACCCTAGACAAAAGGAAAAGACTCCGCGTTGGCGTGCTCTTCGGTGGCCGCTCCGGAGAACATGAAGTTTCCCTGGTGTCCGCCGCCTCCGTCATTCGCGGTCTGGATCCGGACAAGTATGAACCCGTGCCCATCGGCATCACCAAGGACGGCCACTGGCTCGTCGGCGAAGGCGCCGCCAAGCTGCTTCCGGACATCCTGAAGAGCGGGCGGCGCGTAATGCTCACCGCCGATCCGACGGAAGCCGCCATCGTCCCACTCGATCGCGGCGCGGGCGCGCAGCGATTCGACGTGATTTTCCCCGTCATGCACGGCACGTTCGGCGAAGATGGCACCATTCAGGGAATGTTGGAGCTTGCGGATATTCCCTTCGTCGGCGCCGGCGTTCTTGGCTCGGCGATTGGCATGGATAAGGACGTTTCGAAGCGCCTCTGCGAGGGCGCGGGGATTCCCGTAGTTCCATGGATAAACGTGCTTCGCTGGCACTGGGAAAAAGAGCCGGCCGCGGTGCAGGCGGAAATCGAAGCGAAGTTTCCGTATCCCGTCTTCGTGAAGCCCGCGACGCTCGGCTCTTCCGTTGGGATGACCAAAGTTCACAATTCGGCGGAACTCGCGCCCGCGCTGAATCTGGCTTGCGAGTTCGGCATGAAAATCCTGGTGGAAAAGGCCGTCAGTGCCCGCGAGATCGAAGTCTCCGTCCTCGGCAATCACGAACCGCAGGCATCCGTGCCCGGCGAAATTGTGCCGCACCGCGAATTCTACGATTACACGGCGAAGTATCTGGAAGACGGCACGCAGCTTCTGATCCCCGCGGACCTCAAGCCCGCGCAGATGAAAAAGATTCAAACACTAGCCGTCGAAGCGTTTCGGACGCTGGAACTTTCCGGAATGGCTCGCGTGGATTTCTTCCTCGAGAAGAAGGGCGGAAAGCTCTTCTTGAACGAAGTGAATACGATCCCGGGTTTCACTTCCATCAGCATGTATCCCAAATTGTGGGAAGCCTCCGGCATTTCCTTCCGCGAGTTGATCGACAGGCTGATCGACCTGGCTTTGGAAATGCATCGCGAAAAAGCCCGCACCAAGTATGCGATTGAACTGCCCGAAGGGTCCGGCGGCGCATTGGCTGGATAGCGGCGCGCGGTTTGCACGTTTGCGCCCGGCTGGTAAGGGAACCAATCCGCAAAAAACGACGTCCAAGTAAATGGGGAATTTGCGGGTGCCCGCTTGCTCTTGTAACATTCTATGGCAGCGCGCAATCTGCCAGTGCCCTGATCCCCGCGGGCCGGAGACAACAGAATGTCCCTTCTGGAACCACCAGTCGAAAAACCTCAAAAGTCGCGGGCGATGGCGTTCACAGTTGGTGCGCTGGTTTTCACGCTTGCGGTGGTGCTGTGGTTCACCTTCCGGTATTACCCTGAAAAAAAGGCGACGTCGAACTTTTTTGACGCCCTGGTTGCCGGCGATGCGAATAAGGCTTACGACTTGTGGAAGCCTTCGACAAGTTACAAGCTGAGTGACTTCACCGCCGATTGGGGACCCGGGGGATATTACGGGCCGGTGAAGAGTTACAAGATCATGAGCGCAAAAGCCCCCAAGCGGAGCAACTCGATAGAGGTGAATGTGGCGATCAGCCCGTTCTCGCCAATGCCAGATGCATCGGACGCGGAAAAGAGCCGCAAAACGCGCGTCGTGACGCTTTGGGTCTTGCCCTCGGACAAATCTCTCAGCTTCCCGCCATAGTCATCCCGGACCTCACCCGCGGACGCCGGCTTCTTTCGCGAGCTTCAAACGGATTCGCCTTCGGAAATTCGACGGTGAGCTACGAATAGATTTCTTCGAGCGCCCCGGCAAGTTCATCCGGCGAGACGCTCGCTGTTCCCAGTTTTCCGACGACGACGCCCGCAGCAGTGTTGGCGAGTAGCGCTGCATCCGGCAGCGGCGCGCCCGCGGCGATGGCCAAAGACAACACGCTCAACACCGTATCTCCCGCTCCGGTGACGTCGAAAACCTGGCGGCCCGTAGCGCCACGCTCAACTCCTGGCTGCCCGACCCGAGCGTAGGTCACTTCAAAACTTGTCGCCGGGATGTGCAGGTGCAGCGGCGAGATTTCCTCAAAAATATTCATTCCCTTTTCGCCGCGGGTGATCACCACCGCGGCGCAACCAAAGTGCGGAAGCAGTTTCCGTCCAACTTCCTCAACGGATTTCTCATCGGAAAGTGCGCGGCCGGTATAATGACCCGCTTCCTTTGCATTGCATACGATCACACGAGCCCCGCGATAGGCGTAGAGGCGCGAAGTCTTGGGCTTCACAAACGCCGGCACCTTCAATTGGTGCGCGGCACTGAGCACGCGATCCGCGAACCCATCCCCGAGCAGCCCTTTGTCGTAATCGGAAAGCACCAGTCCATCAAATTTTCCCAGCGAAGCAACCAGGAGTCGAAAGAGCTTTTCTTCCGTCTCCGAGGCAACTGGATCGCGGCGCTCGTGATCGATGCGCACGATCTGCTGGTGCCGCGCGATGATGCGCGTCTTGAGCGTGGTCACGCGGCCCGCATCGGCAACGATGCCCCGGTCGCCGATGCCCAGCGTGCGCAGACAGGTGTGCAGTGCGGCACCGGCTTCGTCCGCGGCGATCTTTTTCGTATTCTCGCCTCGTCCCATTTTTTTTTGCGCGCCGACTACTCCAAAAACCTCCACCTGCGCGCCAAGCGCGGCAATATTAGCCGCCACGTTGCCCGCCCCGCCGGGGCAATCCTGCTCCGATACATAATCGACAACGGGAACCGCAGCTTCGGGTGAGAGGCGATTCGCGGTTCCCCAGACATAACGATCCAGCATCAGGTCGCCAAGCACACCGATGCGCAGTTTGCGGAAGCGCGGCAACAGGCGCTTGAGTCGAGGCACGGTGTTCGCGAGTTCGGATTTCATGATTGCGGAGCCCGGAAGTTCATTCGGGGGAGATGGTGGCTTCTTCGGGAAGCATCACGGGGATGTCGTCGCGCACCGGGTACACCCGCTTGCATGCTTCGCATTTGTAACCGGAGTTGTCCGGGAGCGGATGCACGGGTTTCTTGCACACCGGGCAGACGAGTATGGCGAGAACTTCCTTAGGGATCGGCATGACGGTCTCCAGACGCTGAAAGAAAACTCTAGCAGAGGATGAGCGGAGCCGCCAGCGATTGAAAGCCATCGAAATCGGCGGAATGGGGCCGGGCGCTACGCGGTAATGTTCTGTGTGGTTGGGATGCACGCCTCGATGCAGGTGCCTCCGCCAGGCCGCGAATGCACCAACAGTTCCCCGCCCATGCTGCGCAGTCGCTCCTCCATGCTCAGGAGTCCCAGCCCCTGCGTGGCTTCCGCTGACGCCGGATCAAATCCGTTCCCCCGGTCCGAAATCCGCAGGCGCAGCGAACTGGAAATCTCGTCGAGTTCCACATGCGCCTCCCGGCATCCGCTGTGCTTGTGGACGTTGCGGATCGCCTCCTGTGCCACGCGGAAAAGGCACAGGGAGGCGTCCTCAGCGAGTTTGCAGGTCAGGCATGCGCTCGTAAATTGAATGCGCATGGAATTGCGATTGGCGAATTCCCGGCAAAAATTATTCAGCGCGGGGGCCAGGCCGAGCAATTCCACCTGCGAAGGATGCAGGCGGCGAGAAACGTTGTGGACATCCGAAGTGATCTCGCCGGCCGTCCGCACCAGAGCTTCGAGCTCTCTTGCGAAGGCCGAGCCGTCCTGCTGGGAAGCGAGCTTGATCTGCTCCAGACCGATGCTCAGCAGGGCGAGCCGCTGGCCTATATCGTCATGGAGGTCCCTTGCGATTCGCGAACGCTCTTCCTCCTGAGTCCGGGTCAGACGGTTACGCAAAGCTTGAAGTTTCTCCTCCGAGCGGCGGCGCTCGGTGATGTCCTGGTAAATGGCAAACGCTCCGACAAAAGTTTCTCCGGAGAAAACACGGATGCCGTGCAATTCCACATCAATTAGCGTGCCGTCTTTTCTGCGGCGCTGGCTGGTCGCGTGGACCACCCCGCCCTCACGAGCGGCGTACGTCATGCGATTGGCTTCATCCTGATCGTGCGACGCGATGATGTCGTCGATATCCTTCCCGTGCAACTCACCCTGCGAATAGTGAAACATCCGCTCGAATGCCGGATTGCAGAAAACCACACGGTTCTGCTCGTCCTTGGTCACGATTCCCAACGGACTGTTGGCAATCAGCGCATCCAGGTACATGGTGCGCTCCTGAAGCTGTTGCTCCGCGCGTTTAATCGCGGTGATATCAAAAGCAGTGGCCAGAATGGCGGGCTGCCCCTCGAAATTCGTGCGCGCGCCCGAAAAATCAAGCCAGTGGAGTTCGCCGGTTTTCGTCCGGATCTTGAACTGGTAGCGAGGCTCGAGGTCTTCCCCGCGGAGACGCGCGCTTGAGCGTTGTTCTCCCATGGCGCGAAATTCCGGATCCACAAGGTCCCACGGGTTCATGGAAAACAACTCCTCCCGCGAGTAGCCGCTGAGGTTTTCCGCATAGCGATTCACGTAAACCAGCCTTTCGCCTTGCAGGATCCAGATGGCACACGGAGCAGTCTCGGCCACCAGTCGGAACTTCGTTTCGCTCTCGCGCAGCGCGTCATCGGCCAGTTTGTGTGCGGTCAGGTCCACGAAGCTGACCAGATAGGAATCCCCTACGCGAGACAAGTGAAACTCGATCTCGCGCATGCTGCCATCTTTGCACCGCACTCGCGCGCTCATGGATTGCGATTCGCCCGGCGTGTGGTTCACGCGATTCACCAAGGCCTGCCACTCATTTTTGATCGCATCCCGGTAATCCGAATCCGGATAAGCGAGTGGCCACCAGTGCTCGACATCAGGCACATCCTCGGGGGTATAACCAAAAAGTTCCAGATATTTTCGGTTGGCGAGTTCGATCCGTTGGTCCGAAACCCGGGAAACCACGATAGCCACAGGTGAGCCTTGAAGAATTTGCAGGATGCGCTCCTCGCTGGTCCGCAATGCGAGTTCCGCGCGTTGACGTTCATTAATTTCCGCCTGGAGTTCGACGTTATTGACGGCCAATCCCATGCGGCGCCTCTCGCTGACTTCCAGGTTGCGCTCCGTCGACTGCGACTGTTCCACCAGCAACAGAATCATTCCCAGGCAGATGCCGCAAATGTGCACCAGATCCAAGAAGAAAAGCGGCGATCCCAGCAGACTCTCCACGTAATCGATCGGGTTAGGGGTAATTTCCGTGCCGTTGCCGTAATACTTGCGCAGGATCCCGACAAAATCGATGGTGTAGGAAACCTGGTCGATCGCGTAAAACAGGCAAAACGCGCCGGACATCAGCGCCGCCCAGGATCCCTTTCTGCGCCACTGCCCGAAAAACACGAAACAACAGTAGGTGAGCGCCGCCATCATGGTCAGCGTCCGCGGCAGATTGCGCGCGGCGAAGCTCACGTCGCGATGCGAACGCAGCGCGTAACCAAACCAAAAAGCCGTGGCGGACAGCGCCAGGGTGACCAAGAGTCCGGCCCTGAACATTTTTCGCAGCGAGCGCCCCGGAACGTGCCAACTGAGTCCCCCCAGCGCCAGCAGCAGCGATTGCAGCATTCCAAAAACGAGGACCGCCACCAGCAGGCTGATTTTGAGCGGTGTCCATTCCGGGCCGACCTTGACCGACTCAATGGCCGCGGCCAGAAAAAGGGCGGAAGACGTCCACGCCCAGGCCCACCACCGGAAAAACTCCACTTTTCTCAGGCGCTGGTAAAGGGCCCAGAGCAGCACGGCTAGGAAAATAGTAATCAGCAATTGAACGTGGACCGATTGGAAAGAGGGATGCGGGCTGCTGTTCATCGGTAAGAACTCTAACGGATGAAATTACTTCAATCGATTGGCTGGTTTTCGGAATTCTTGGCTTGCGGAAGTGTACCGCAATCAACGGGCATTTGCATGCGATGGGGCTCGCAACCAGAGCCAGGTCACTCCCAGTGCCATGAGCAGCGCAAGGATCGGATCGCACGGATGCCGGAGCCGCAACGAAACTTGCGTCAGGTAATAAACCAGCGGAAATGCCAATGGAAAGGCGGCAAGGGGCAATAGGAACCACCTGCGGACAAAGAAAAGGCAGGCAAGCCCTGTAGCGACGCCAAGAATCGTAACTGCATTCCAGAAAAGAACAAATCGCACCAGATTCGAATCGGTTCGCCAAAAGTCTTGCCAGGGAGTCGAAGTTCCCATCCACATCGCCACCGCGCGCCGCGCCGCGAGTTGCAAGGCCAGTGTAGGGTGCGCGCGGACGAACTCCTTCGCAGCTCGCCCTTTTTCTTCCAGAAAGGCCGTCTCACCCAACTGGGAATACCGATGCGCCTCTTCATAGCGCGTGATGCGATTCGTCTGCCGGGAGTGCTCGTCGTAGATTGGATTGTTTCCCATCCACAATTCAAACGGAAAATCGGAGCGGATAGGAATAAATCGGCGGAACTGAACGGCGTTGCGAACGGTCCATGGCAGGCAGACAAGAATTGCCAGGCAAACAACCAGAACAATATAACCGAGTCGCCGAAGTCTCGAAGAACTCACACGAAAATAAATCCAGACGAGCATAAAAGGGAAAACGGCGCCAAGTGCCGGATTTACCAGCAGGCAGAAACCCCAGAACAAGCCGTACAAAATGAAATTCCGGCGACGGGGATCATCGGTCAGGCGAAAAGTAGCCCAAAGAAGACTGATCGCCAGCAGGGCGGAGAGCGAGGTATCCCAGATCCATTCGAAGGGTATGAGGATTCCGCTGGGAAATATTGCCCAGAGCCAGCCGGCCGCAGCGGCCGTGGCTCGATTTCCGATTCGCAGCCCAACATAAAAAAGCGGCAAGCAGGCGAGCGCCGAGAGCACGCAGTTGAAGAGCGCGGCCACGTAGAATGATGCGACCGTAAAGCTCCCGAACACCCTGAAGATACTCGCGAGGAAAAACGGGTAGACAGGCGCCAGCCAAGCCGTGGGCCCAGTCGGCTGGCGAAACACGCAACAGAATCCCTGCCCATGCGCCAGCGCTGCGGCAACACTCCCAACTTCATTTTGAAATGGAACGACGGCCAGCGCTGCGTCAGGAACTTGATGCGCCCGAGAAAATAGGAACGCCAGCCTCAGAAGCAGCGCCACGCCGAAGATCAACCATGGCGAAGAAATCAGCGGCTGGAATCGGAAATTCACCAGAGAGAGGATAACTCCGGAAAGCGGCGCCGCAAAATCCCAGGAATCGTCAGCCAGAACGATTTTGCTTTGAGTACGGAGAAGCTCAAGCGGCGACGCTACTACCGAACAGACGGCCTATAGCGATTCGACGCGCCAGAGCAGGCGCGTCGAAAACGACGTGTGCTGCATGAAATCCGGACGCCACAGCGAAAGGATTTGCGACCCTTGATAGACGCGCTCGAAACCCCCTTCGGATTCCGATACCGTTTCAATCGGGGCAACCCAGAACTCTCGCGAGCCCGGCGCGTGCATGGTGACGCGAATCTTCTGCCAACCGTCCTCCACCCGGAGCAGCGGCGCAGGCAAGATCCCCGAAAAACGCAAATTCTGCGGGCCGGAAGGTGTCTCGAAGAACCGGTCCACATCCGTGGGCGCAAGAAAATTGATCACCGATTCCAGCCCCACGGCGAGCGGCCGCGACAACGGAGCGGAAAGCGTAATCGAAATATCGCAGCTGACTTCGCATCCCTGTGGCGTTGGGCCAAAGAGAAAGAGTTTCGTGACCGACAGCCGTGGAACCTGGCCGCCCTCCGCGGCGTACTCCGGAAGTTCGCAGGAAAACTGCAAGTCCGCGTAGTTTGCTGAAGAGGCGTGCAAGAGGTAAGAGCCGGATGCTGCCCCACCCACTTCCTTCAATCGCAGTTCCTCATAGTCCGCCTGCGTCTGCGACGGATCGAAAAGAAACAAGCGAAACGCATGCCGCGGATAGCGATCGTAACGCAGGAACCTCTCGAGATTCGGCTCCTTCACCAAAACTTGATCGTGAATGGAAACCGCGCCGCCAGCGGCGGGTGTCGCACCGGCTGCCTCGCGGAGCCGTGAATGGTAGGCCTCGGGACGCCGAAGCACGGAATTGATCAGTGTCGCGCTGGCGGGGCGAAAATCGAAAAACGCCAGTGTGGCTCCGTCGGACAGCTTCAGCAGCGCCTGAAATTCAGGCGCGCTAAAAAGGATCTCCGCGGCGCCGTCGGCATCGTAGTCCACCAATTCGACGCGCGGCATCAGCCCGCCCGGGGTGAGCTGGTCCGCCAGTAATTCCGCGCGGATTAAATTGCGCCAGATTTCCGTGCGCAGGTGCGGCGCGTAAATTCCGCCAAAAACCCCGTGCCAGTAGGCGTCATTCCCCTGCCCTCGCAGCACCCTGTCCCGCGCCTCCTGATTTTGCGCGGCGTACTCGGCGCTGGTTCGCCGGGTGGGAATCGAAGCCACCGCCGCCGATGCCCGCAGCATCTTTTTGTGAAGCAAGTTGGACTCCGGATACTTGCGAAAGAAGCCGCGCCAAGAACCTCCCCGGAGAAACGCCAGCACTTCCGGCCGCGACGCAAATTCCTTCTCCAGCGCAAAGAACCGTTGCCGCGGGTTTGTCGGCAGCACCCACTCCATCATCTCCGCGTAAGAAGCGGCAGGCAGATCCGCACGGCCCAGCGGCAGATGGCTGGCCATGAACTCCCCGGGCGTCACTGTCTTCAACCAGGAAGAATTCTCCTCCAGCGCGGAGAGAAATTCCTCCAGCCACCCGTCCGTATAGCAATGCTTGAAGGTGCCGGGCCAGCAGCCGAATTTCTCCATGTCGTCGCCGAAAGCGGCGACGGCGCCGGGACGCACCTGCGCGGCCTTTTCAAGATATGCGATCGTCTCCGCGGGCTTGCGAAACGGTATCAGGTAACGCAAATCCTTCAGCCCGGGGAACAGCCAGACGGACTTACCGCGATCCTCCGCAATATAGGCTCCATAGAGCTCCTCGGCTTCGAATCCGGCGGCAATGAACGGCAAATCGTCCACCAATGTGTACGCCACATTCGCCTCGGCCAGCGTACCCGGAAGCTGCGGCTCCCACACACGCTCGGCCAGCCACGCTCCCGTCGGTCGTTTGCCAAAATGCTGCTCGATATAGCTCCCTAGGCGGTTGAGTTGCTCCACCTGATCCACGGTCGGAATTGAAATCAGGATGGGTTCGTAGAACCCCCCGCCGATGAGTTCCACCCGGCCGGCAGCCACCAATTTGCGGAGTCGTTCGAAATATTCGGGATGATTCTTCTCAATCCACAGGAGCAAAGGCCCGGAGTAATGCAGCGCCAGCCGCACTCCCGGATGCTTTTCGATCATGGTCAGAAAAGGGTCGTAAGCGGTGCGAAAGCACTCTTCAAAAACGTGCTCGAAATTCCCAGCGGGCTGGTGGGCATGAACAATCAGAAGAAGATGGAATGGAGGGCGTGGCTCGGGCATCAGGTTCACGTTCCATAATACCGCGAGATACCGGAAAGTTTGAACCGAAGAGCAGCTGTGACTGATTAATCTTTGTTATTTGGAGTTGCTGTGAACTCTTACCCAATCCACGATCAGGCCCAGCGCTTCCGGTGAAAATGTCTCTTCGATGGCGGCGTATTCGGCCGGTGTTCCCACGTAGGCGTGTTGAAACAGGTGATTCAGATCCGGCAGTTCCCGGGTCTCCGCCTGAGTGTTCAACGCGTCGTGAAATGCTTTCTGCAGCAGCGGCAAATTGGCTTTCGAAGAAACCTGCAAGTCCTTCTGGCCGTACAGGGCCAGCACCGGACAGCTCACTGCTTTCAGATTGGGCAAAGGGTCGTAGTCCAGGAAGAAGCGAAACCACGGAGACGCCAACATTCGCAGCTGCGTCTCCAGCGTCGCCGGAGGCAGCGCCGCGTCCAGTCCAGACTCCTTCACCAGCGCCACTAATTTCTCGGCGAGAGCGCTTGGGTCCTTTTCCTTGCGCACCAGGGCATAAGCGGCCTGATCAAACCCGAGGCTCGCTTCCAGTTGCTCGTCGCTCAGTCCGCCGGCGCGGCCAATCAGCTCCGACTGGTTGAGCAGAGTTTGTTCGCCCGTGGTTGCCGGCGCAGCCAACAGCACCAGCCATTTCACTCCTTTCAAATGCCCCGCGAGATATGGCGCAATGATGGCTCCTTCGCTGTGGCCGATCAGTCCGATTCTCGATCCGTCGATTTCTTTACGTGATTTCAGGAACGCCAGCGCCGCCTGCGCATCCGCTGCCAGATCCATTGTCGTCGCAGTATCTGGATTACCGGTAGATTTGCCCACGCCACGCTTGTCGTAGCGCAATACCGCAATTCCCTTCCGGGTGAGCGCGTCGGCTATCAGAAGAAATGGCCGGTGATTTGCCAAAGACTCGTCGCGATCCTGCGGTCCGGATCCGGCGATCAGCAGCGCGGCGGGAAACGGCCCTTCCCCCTTGGGCAGCGTTAGAGTTCCCGCCAGCACAATTCCCTCCGCCCCGCCGCCGAAGGTCACTTCCTCTTCCGCATACGGGAATGGCCTGGCGGGCGTTTGCGGGCGGCGCAACTCTAAAGTCTGGTCCGAGCGCTTGAAGTCCAGCGGCAAATTGTCCGCGCTGGTTTGCGCCCATTTGCCGGTCATCGCATTCTTCGAGGCATTCAGAGTTCCTTCGTAGACGCCGGCCACGGAGGGAATTTCGAAATGAAAGATCGGATCCTTCAAGGTCACGTGGTTGGCGGGCAGGCCTGTGACCCCCTGATCCAGGCTATCGAGCGCGGCGATCAGCGCTCCTTCCGTGTCGTGCGAAATATGCAATTGGAATCTCAACCGCATCCCGTGCGTTTCCACCGCGCCCTGCCACAGCCCCTCCACCGGAAAAATCGCGTCGCCGGGCTTTCGCGCCACGGCGCCCGTTTCGCGGCGGAATTTCAGTGGAATCGAAGCGCTGCCCTGAGACCAGTTGCCGTCGATGCTCTCGTGGTCCGGGGAAACCTTGCCCTCGAACCGCGCGCCGACCGAAGTGAGCTCCAATTTCAAATTGAAATTGGCAAACGAAACCGAACTCGCTTCGATGGCGAACACGCCTTGTTCCAGGCTGTCCAGCGTCGCGCGCAGCGAGCCATTCGTCCCCTTGGAGAGATGCAGCAGCAGATGAAGTTGCGCCTCGCCAGCCTGCAGCGTGCCGGAATACGTGCCCTCCGGGACACTAGCCAATTGCGCCGCTGCCTTTCCCGCAAACGGGAGCAGCGACAACATCAACAGCAGTGAAAAGCTGGTCAAAAATCGGCGCAATGATTTCCCTCGAACGACCCCAGGAATGGTAACGGATTGGATGTGAAATGGCGGCAAAAGGCGGCCTCGTGGATCTGTTCCCGATTCGGCGGGCGGCCGGGTAAAAAAAGAGTCCCGGGAATCCGGGGCTCTTCAAACAAAAAAACTGCCCAGCTTCGCCTTGCTTCGTTTACTTCTTGGCGTACCAGTCGGCATTCATCGCCGTGAACTGCTGCCACTTCTCGGGAAGATCCTCAAGCGCGAAAATCGCGGTCACCGGGCACACCGGGACGCAAGCCCCGCAATCGATGCATTCGACGGGATTGATATACAGCATCGTCTCGGCCTGGTGGGTCGGCTCGTCCTTGCGCGGGTGGATGCAGTCCACCGGACAGACATCAACACACGCCGTGTCTTTGGTGTTGATGCAAGGTTCGGCAATCACATAAGCCATGCAAACTCTCCTTTGCTTCGGGTAGCAGGCCGGGGGTTCGCTTACGAAACGCAACCGGCGATAGTCCAAATAAAATTAGCGCTGCCGGGTAAAAGCAGCATCAAATCCATTCTACGCGGTACTCCCTGGATTCTCAACCGGCCGGGAACGGCTAGAATGGAGGTGAGAGGAAACGACATGAAACTCAGATTGGCGCTGGCGGGATTGCTGGTGATTGCTGGATTAGCGCTGGCCGCGGCACAAACGCCCGCTCCCAAGGACCCGGAACTGCTGGACACCCAGGGTTACCAGAAACTTCTCCAGCAATACAAAGGCAAACTCCTGCTGGTCACCTTTTGGGCCACCTGGTGCGAGCCGTGCCGCGATGAATATCCGATGTTGAACGAACTCGCCAAGCAGTACGCCCCCCAAGGACTGAAAGTGGTAGGCATCAGCCTTGACCAGGACGGGGATCTTATCCTCATGCGCCGCTTCCTGGCCCGCTACAAGCCAATCTTCCCCAACTATCGCAAGAAAAAGGGCGAGGAAGACGCTTTCGTGCAGGCCGTCTTGCCCGGCTGGAACGGCTCGATCCCCGCGTCCGTTTTCTATGCGAAAGACGGCCAGCAGATCGGCCACCTTGTCGGCGCCGGTGACCACGACACTTACGAGGCAGCCATCAAGATGCTGCTCTCCAAATAGCGGGTCGTTGGAAATAATCTTAGAGACGCGCGCGACTCGGTGGGCTTTGGTTACGATCTTAAACTTGTCATTCCGAACCCCGTTCGCCTTTTGAACGGGGTGAGGAATCTGCTTTTTCTTCGATTCTTGCGAAAAGCAGATCCCTCGCTTCACCCGGGATGACACCTCGTCGGGACTTTTTTGCAACCTGTTCATACTTGCCAAGGAGATTTTCATGCTTGATTTGAAGGGCAACAAAATCACTTATTTCGGGCACAGCACGTTCGGCCTGACCACGCCAAGCGGCCAGTTTGCAATCATCGATCCTTTTGTGATGTCTAATCCACGATGCCCGGAAAATCTGAAAAAGCTCGCCCGTCTCGATGCCATTTTCATCACGCACGGACACACGGATCACATCGGCGACCTGCTGCCTCTGGCCAAGCAATTCAAGCCAAAAATTGTCGCCACGTTCGAAACTTATCTTTGGCTCGAGTCCAAGAAAACCGGCGCGCAATGCCTTCCCGGCAATAAAGGCGGCACCCAAAAGGTCGGCGATTTCGAAATCACCATGACCAACGCCTTCCACTCCAACTCCATTGAGGACAACGGCGAGCGAATCTACGGCGGCGAAGCCGGCGGCTACATGGTCAAGCTCCCGGGCGGCGTAACGCTCTATCACGCGGGAGACACCGCGGTCTTTGGCGACATGAAACTCCTTGGCGAAATCTACAAACCCGACATCGCCATGCTGCCAATCGGCGATATTTTCACCATGGGCCCTCGCGAAGCCGCCGTTGCCACTCGCCTCCTGGGCGTCAAGCACGTCATCCCCATACACTACGCCACCTTTCCGATGTTCACCGGCACACCGGAAGCACTGCGCGCCGAGGCGAAAGACATCGCCGGCCTCACAGTTCACGCACTCAATCCAGGCGAAGGTTTGGGCTGAAGAGTTGAGGGACGGAAGGGCGAGGAGCATCGCGCTCCTCTTTGTTTACGACCGCAGAAAGTTGCGCAGGAAGAACATCAGGTTCGCGGGGCGCTCCGCCAACCGCCGCATCACGTAAGGGAACCAATCCCGGCCATAGGGAATGTAAATGCGCAGGCGATAACCGTCGCGCACCAGTTGGCGCTGCAGATCGGTGCGAATCCCGTACAGCATCTGGAATTCGAAATCGTCCTTGGAAATCTGCTTTTCCGCGGCCCAGCGAATCGTCGCCGCGATCATTTTCGGATCGTGTGTCGCAATTCCGTGATAAAACCCGCTCGGCAGCAGCATGCGCATCAGGCGGATGTAGTTGCCATCAACATCGGCCTTCCGCGGGAAAGCCACTTCCTCCGACTCTTTGTACGCCCCCTTGCACAAGCGGACGCGGCAGCCAACGGAGAGCAGATCGTTGATATCGGTTTCGCTGCGGTAGAGATATGACTGAATCACGGTGCCGACGGTGGGCGTTTGCGCGCGCACGCGTTTCACCAGGTCCACGGTGCGTTGTGTATGCGTGGAGCCTTCCATGTCAATGCGCAGAAAGCTGTCGTAAGCCGCGGCCCGCTCCGCGATCGAAAGCACCAGGCCTTCGCAGAATTCGGGCGAAAGATCCAATCCCAGTTGTGTCAGCTTGCAGGAAACGTTGGCGTGCAGCCGTTCCTGGGCGATGCGATCGAAAATCTCCAGGTAGGCGTCCCGCGCCTTTTGGGCATCGGCGGTGGTGCTGACATTTTCACCGAGGTAGTCGAGGGTTGCGTGCATTCCCGCATCATTGCAGGCGCGCGCCACCTGCAGCGCCTCTTCGAGGGTTTCGCCGGCGACAAAGCGGTGAGACATCCGGCGCGTCGTGGCGTTGGTGGTAACCCAGTGGGCGAAACTTTTGCTTTCGGAAAACTTCAGAAGAATCGAACGCAACATGGACAATTCGATTATGCCCGGAGTTGCGCCGGGAGGCCAGCCGCGCGCTAGTCTTTGTGCTCTTCCAGGAACTTTTCCGCGTCCAGCGCCGCCATGCAGCCGGAACCCGCCGCGGTCACCGCCTGCCGGTAGCGGTGATCCTGAACGTCCCCCGCCACAAATACGCCGGGGACATTCGTCAGGCTTCCGTGGCGCGGAATGATGTAGCCGTTTTCGTCCGTTTCCAGCTTGCCACGAAACGCCGTGGAATTCGGATTGTGGCCAATCGCAACGAAAATGCCGTGTAATTCGATTTCCCGCTTCTCGCCGGTTTTGGCGTGTTTCAGGCGCACACCAGTGACCACTTTTTCAGGAGAAAGAATTTCATCCACTATATATGGCGTGACAAACTCTACCTTTTCGTTCGCCCGCGCCCGGTCAATCATGATTTTCGACGCGCGGAACTCTTCCCGCCGGTGGATCAGGTACACCCGGCTTGCATAACGCGAAAGGAAGTTCGCCTCCTCCATCGCCGAGTCGCCTCCGCCCACCACCGCAAGCGGTTTCCCACGGAAAAAATACCCGTCGCACGTGGCGCAGGTGGACAATCCCCGCCCAATCAATTCCTTCTCCCCGGCCAGGCCCAATAGCCGCGCCGAAGCGCCCGCCGCCACAATCACCGACCGCGACTCGTAAGTTTCTTTGCCCGCCGTGATTTTGAACGGACGTTTCGTCAGGTCGACTTCCGACACAGCGCCAGCCTTGAATTCCGCGCCGAATCGCTGCGCCTGCTTGCGCATGTTTTCTATGAGCTCCGGCCCCATAATTCCATCGGGGAAGCCGGGATAATTTTCCACATGCGTGGTCAGCGAAAGCTGTCCGCCGGGCTCGTGGCCATCCAGCACGAGGGGCTTCAGATTGGCACGCGCGGTGTATATCGCGGCAGTCAAGCCGGCACATCCACTGCCGATGATTACCACATTGTGCATTAGAGAAGCTCCAACACTTAGATTCAGAAAGCCGGCCTGAAGGTACAAGGCGAAGATTGTAGCATTGCCACCCGTGAAAATCGGTCCACCACAGGGTTGCGGAGGCCGCCAATCCCAGGCTGAGGCGCTCTCCGCGCTCTCCCGCCCGACGATTTGGTGACAAAACGCCGAAGAAACGGCCAATTTGGCGACCCGCCGCAACTGCCCGGCGCTGGACGTTCCCTCAAGCCTCTTTTAGAGTGGAAACGCGCTCGAAAGTTACCCTCGATAAGGAGACTGCATGGATCCGCGTTATCCCGTTGGAAAATTTGCAATGCCGACCGGCATCACCCCTGCCATGCGTCAGGCCGCGATTGAAGATATTGCCAGCGCTCCCGCAAACGTCCGCGCTGCCGTCGCGGGACTTACGGACCTGCAACTCGAGACTCCGTATCGCGAAGGCGGCTGGACCGTTCGGCAGGTGGTTCACCACATCGCCGACAGCCACTTGAACGCCTACATCCGACTGCGGCTCGCTCTCACGGAAACCGAACCCACCATCAAGCCCTACCAGGAAGCCGACTGGGCCAAACTGGAAGACGCGCAGCACGCCCCGGTGGAAATCTCGCTCAAACTTCTCGAACCCCTGCACGACCGCTGGGTTCGGCTCTTGCGAACGGTCACACCCGAACAATACGCCCGGCCCCTGCGCCATCCCGAAGCCGGCCTGAAGAATGTGGATTGGTTGCTCTGTATGTACGCGTGGCACGGCCGCCATCACACCGCGCACATCACGGAACTCCGCAAACAAAAGGGCTGGAACTAACTTCGCAAGAAACAACTAAACGCCGAACTGCCGGAGGTGATGGTCCGCGTGCAGATAGCCCCACCGCATCCAATCCCTTTCGGACATCTCCAGAAAAATGGGGTGTGGTTGAAACTGAAACTTTCGCGGTTGCTCGGTGTATCTCTTGATGAGCTCTTGCAAGCGTCGCAAATCCTCCGAAAAATCCGCCGGCGGCGTTCCACGGATTTCCTGATCAAACTCCGGCCGCGTAGGCACTCCCTTCGGCCACGAAAGCGGCACATACAGCGCCACCCACTTGATCAATTTGCGCGCCGGATATCCCGGAGCCATCTGAGTCGGTTTCTCCCCCATCGCACCGAGGAACGAGTCGCTGAGGTGGCACACCATCTGCCGCGCATTCATCTTTCCCCATCTGCGCGGCGAATCCGGCCGCACCTTTTGCAGGCGCTCCACAATTTCCTGTTTAAATTTGGGATCGTTCAGCAATTTCATGGTGAGTCACTGCGTTTGCTTTGCTTTCTCGAATAACAGTAACATACGAAGTACACCAAAAAAGGAGAGCACATGGCGCGACCTGCTGGAACTTACGCAATTTTTGAAACTTCGATGGGCAACATCGTTTGCCGCCTGTTTGACAAGGAAGCACCGAAGACCGTTGAGAATTTTATTGGCCTCGCCGAAGGCACCAAGGAATTCAAGGACCCCATCAGCGGCAAGAAGGAAAAGCGGCCCTACTACGACGGACTGATCTTTCACCGCGTGATCCCGGACTTCATGATTCAGGGCGGATGCCCGCAGGGCGACGGCCGCGGCGGCCCGGGTTACAACTTCGCCGACGAATTCCACCCCAGCTTGCGTCATTCGAAGGCCGGAAAACTTTCCATGGCCAATGCCGGCCCGGGCACCAACGGCAGCCAGTTCTTCATCACGGTCGCTCCCACACCGCACCTCGATAACCGCCACTCGATCTTCGGCGAAGTCGTGGAAGGCCAGGACATCGCCGACAAAATCTCCAAAACCTCGCGCGACGGCATGGACCGCCCGCGCGTTCCCGTCACCATGAAAGTCCGCATCGAACGCGTTTCCTGAACGCCGAGGTTGCATGCTCTCGCCAGCGCGCCTCACGCAATTACTGACGGAATTCGTCTTCCTGCTGCTGGGCGTGCTGGTGATGTGGCTCGCCGTCAGCGGAAGAATTTATTTCGATCGCCACGGTGTGGGCTGGCTGGTCCTCAGCGCGGCGCTGATTGCCTGGGGCTTTCTTGCCCTGGTCAAGCCCGGTCAATTCTGGGCCAAATGGCAAAAATGGAATCGCGGCGGCTCACTCGTCCTGCTCGGGCTTGTGATGCTTTCCATCTCCCGCGTTCCGTTTGACTGGGTTGTGAAACTCCTGGCCGTGGCTGGACTGATCCTCGTCGTGCGCGGCATCCTCGGCTCTCTTCTCATTTTGCGGCAACGCTAGCACCCATTCAGCTATAATGCCGGGCATTCAACGCTTCCCTTCGCCCACGGGAAGACCTGCCTGCGAACGGCCGTTCTCCGTTCGCATCTTTCGAAGAGGAGAACCATCGTGTTCAAAGAATTCAAGGAATTCGCAATGCGCGGCAGCGTTCTGGATCTGGCTGTTGGCGTCGTCATCGGCGCCGCCTTCGGAAAAATCGTTTCTTCTTTTGTGGACGACATCTTCATGCCTCCCATAGGCCAGCTTCTCGGAAAAGTAGACTTTCCCAATCTGTTCATCAACCTGAGCGGAACCCACTTCGATACGCTCAAGGCGGCAAAGGACGCCGGCAAGGCCACACTCAATTACGGCAATTTCATCAACACTGTGATTAACTTTCTGATCGTCGCCTTCACCATTTTCGTGGTGGTACGCATCGTCAATCGCTGGATGCCCAAGCCTCCGCCGCCGGTCACCACAAAAGATTGCCCGCAATGCGCCATGGCGATTCCCTTGGCCGCAAAGAAGTGCGGGCATTGCACCAGCGCGGTTTAGAGCCAGCTCAAATAGACGGCGAGTCCTCGCGGAACTTTCTTCAGGGGCTTCCGCCAAGAAGCTGGCGGACGCAAAAAACGCGAAAGCCCATATTCTCTGTCGCTTTTGCGTCGGGGCTGAAGCCCCGACCTCCTAGAAACCATTTACGAGGATGGCGCCGGCACGCGAAAAAATGTCGGCGCGCCGACATTTAAAGTAAAACTTGAAGCTTACTCTGTTTGGTTAACGGAATATCGGAGAGCAATTTCAAGTTGCGGAAAGAAAAGTGGTTAGGAGTCTGTAGCACGAATGACTATGGGCAAGAGGCCTCTTTCGAACGTCTCGTTATGAGAAAGACATCTTAAATCGTCGGGGGCTTCTTCTTGACGTTGGATTCCAGGTGCGCCTTCAGCCTGGTAATCACGGCTTCTTCCTGGCCATCCTCGACTTCTTTCATAACTTCTTCCAGCGCAAAATGCACCACATCATGGTGATGCAATTCCAGTGGCGCCGCCGATTCGCTGAAGCGCAGCCACAGGCGGTGCAGCAGGTTCACTTCGTTGGCGGTCAGGTTCGGGGCGTGCGGCCCAAGGACTTTGTAGACCTTGTCGCCGTTCGCCATGTGGATTTCCAGGTTGAATTGCGGCTTCGGATCGCCCAGTTTTTCCCAAGCGTCGCCGAGGTGCCGCGCCTGCTCTTCCGTGGGCTCCTTGGGTGAGTGGCCGACAACTATAGTGCTGGACTGCAGCGAAGTAGCCGCCCGCAATATCGCGTCCCAGATATCGTTTGCGGCAACAACGGCCAATCGGATGGTTTTCCCTCGTTTTTCAGCCATCGAGAGTGCCTGGGAAAAGAGGTGCTGCTCGATGCTGCCGAAAAGCTGGTACGCTTCCAGCTCGTTCTCGCCTGATGCCGCACGCCGGAGAAGGCGCACGTGGAGGACGATTACGTCCCGCCTCCCGGGCTTGATACGGTCAAGCACGTTCGCCAGGTGATAGAGATTGTAGTGGTTGCTTACCGGAACCAAAATATTCCCCGGCTTCGCACCAACTGCTTCCGGCGTAAGCTCGCCCTCCATCTCGAGATTGAACTGGTCCATTTCGACATGAGCGCCGCCGAGCCGGGCGCGCCGCTCGGAAATGGTGAACACGACATAAAGCATGATGGAGAAAGCCCCGCCGGCCATCGTGGCGATGGGCTTGGTAAACAAATTGATGATGGCGATGAGAAACAGCGTGAGGGTAATCAGTATCAGCCCGACTGGAACCTGAACGCCGCGGACATAAAAGTTGAATGGCACCTGGAAATCGCGCTGCCCCGGTTTGGTGTACCGAAGAACCAGCACCGCCAGCCCGTTCATCGCAAAACTCCAGATCACGCCGAATGCATACAGGTTGGCCAGGAAGGTCACGTCGCCGCGGCTGATGATGATCGTGATCACCTGCAGGGCAACCACGATATTGATGATGCGATAGCTGGTGCCGTATTTCCGGTGGGGCTGCCGGAACCACGAGCTTAGTACCCCGTCTTCGGAGACCCGGTTGAGCACTCCGTTTGAACCCACAATCGCCGTGTTCACCGCCCCAGCCAAAATGAACGTGCCCACCACAACCACAAATGCATGGAAGATGAGCCGCGCGAAAAGCGGTCCCTGCAGACTCATCGCCAGCCCGCCGATCAGGTTCTGCAGGTAAGTCTCCCGAACCGAGTCGGGAATAATCATCACCGCGAAGAACGAGACCATCGAAGTGAACACCAGGCTATAAACGAAAATCACCAGCCCGGCCTTTTTCAAATTCGGAAGTTTTGGATGCTCAATCTCGCGGTACACCTGCGCCAGCGATTCCTCGCCGCTCATTGCCAATACCGAATGTCCCAGCGCTATGAAGATGGCCACGATGCCAAACATGTGCGGCAAGCTGCTGTGCGCCAGCCATCCCAATGCGCTTTGGCTCAACCTGAGGTTCCGGGGGTGCGGAAAGGGTGGCAGGGTCGAATGGCGTATCAGCGCGGTGTAGACACACCAGGAAATCAGGATCACCACCATGACCGTCACCAGCTTCATGATGTGCAGCGCTTTTTCGCTCGACTCCGGAATTCCCTTGGTGTTCTCCCACCAGAAATAGAACGTCACCAGTACGGCAAAGCTTGCGCTCACCACACTGGTTGAAGTGCCGGAAAGAGGGCCGCTCAGGTGAAAATATTGCAGGAGTTCGCTGATCAGTCCGGCCAGGTACTGCCCCGCCGCCACGCCGCTGATCGGTCCCGTCAGGATGTAATCGAACATCAGCGCCGAAACGCTGAATTTCGCCAGCGTTCCCCCCAGCGATTGCTTCACCGCCCGGTACACGCCACCCCGGACGAACATGCTGCAGCTTTCCACGTAAACGGCGCGAACCGCATAGGAAAACAGCATGATAGCGAGGATGAACCACGGTGCGGCCTTGCCGATGTAGCCTTCGGCTTCGCCTCCGGCGTAGTATGCCGAGGAAGCAAGGTCGTTCAGTACGATGGCGGCCGCGCGCCAGAAAGATATGAAGCTTAACAGCGCCGTGGTCGCAATTAAGACGCGCGGAATACCGCTGCTCTGGCTGCCCTTGGCAGCCGGGCTTTGGGGAGTGCTGCTCATTTAGGAGTAGTTAGACCTGCAGATTCCAATGCTCCCATTTTTTGAGAGACAAGTCCAGCAAACGGCGCCCGCCTAAACGATTTTTTGCTGCGTTTTCTCTGGAGTTTCGCGAAACGCGCGGCCGCATTCTTCGCACGGGCAAAGCGTGCGCAGGTAATCGTAGCTGAAGATTCCCGTCGAGTGCCCGTCGCTGAAACTGATTTGCACGGCGTAGTTTCCCACCTGCGTGGCCGCTTGCGCGCGCGGTTTCGGTTTGTACATCGGCAAGAGCGGCGACGACAGCAGATTTGTTGCTGGCATCGCCTCCTTCTTCCCGCGCTCGTCGTTGCACGTCGCGCACGGGCACTGGTCCCGCAGGTACGCGAACTCAAAATGGCTGGAGTGTCCGTCGGCCCAGGTGATGTCCACACCAGCGCCGGTCTTCACATGAATTTTTACCGCGGTGGGTTTTTTCCGTTGATCGATGGGTGTGGGCATCTGAAAAAATCTGTCCTCTCGCATTCCTTGGTCTAACAGGTTGTTGAAAAACGCCGCACAGGCTGTCTTCAGGGGCTAAAGCCCGTTGAAATTATGGCCTTTACGCCGGGGCTGAAGCCCCGGCCTCCTAAAGAAAAGGAAAAAGATTCTTTCACAACCTGCTTGGCTCTTCATTCGAGCGCTTTCAAAAGGCGCCCGCCTCGGAAAGCGGCCGCTACATGCGCCTCGACCTCAACTATTCCCCTTCTTGTGATCGCAGCATTCGCCCGGCGGAATCGGATTCCCGTGCGGGCACGTCGTCGGATGCCCCAGGAACGAGCAAATCCGCTGGTCCAGCTCCGGGCTGATGATGTGCTCGAATTTGCAGGCCTCACTGTGCACTTCCTGATCTTCGATGCGGAAGGTGTCCTTGAAGAGACGCTCGGCCAGGCGATGGCGCCGCACCACATCCCGCGCACGCTGCGTTCCTGTTTGCGTGAGGCGCACATCGCCGTTCTGCAATTCGATCAAGCGCAAATCGGACATGCGCGCGAGCAAGCGCGAAACCGGCTCGGCTGCGATCACCGGAAGCTGACCCGCGGGCCCTTCGGAGCGCAGCAACTCCTTCTGCGCGGGCTTGCCGACTTCGCCGCAAATCCAGATCTGTTCGAGCAGGTGATCGAAGCGAATTTCGTCGTCGCTCGAAACGGGCGTGCAGCAGTCGGCGGTATTCGCGAGCGGGCAAGCCATCGGATGATTCGGACCGTGCAACGCAGTGTCAAAAGAAAGATGCCCGTGGGCCAGTTCGATGCGGCGGTCGGCTTGCTGGGCGATCTCCGGATCGTGCGTCACCATCAGAATCGTGTGCCCCGCCGTGTGTAGTTCACGAAATAGCCCAAGCACAATCTCTTCGTTCGCCTCGTCCAGATTTCCCGTCGGCTCGTCCGCCAAAATTAACTTCGGCTGATTGATCAGGGCCCGCGCAATCGCCACACGCTGCTGCTCGCCACCCGAAAGCTGCGAAGGCAGATGCGTCAGCCGGTGACCGAGTCCAACGCGCTTCAACGCTTCCGCGGCCTGTCCCTCGTCCGTCACGCTGTGAAAATACTGCGCCAGCATTACGTTTTCGAGCGCGCTAAGGTAGGGGACCAGGTGGAACTGTTGAAAGACGAACCCGATTTTTTCCGCGCGATACCGCACCAGGTCGTTCTCGGACAGTTTGGCCAGGTCCACGCCGTCCACGATCACGTGGCCCGACGTCAGGGTATCCAGCCCTCCCAGAATATTGATCAGCGTGGTCTTCCCGGACCCCGACGGCCCCATCAGCGCCACCCATTCGCCCGCCTGAAAGTGGAAGGAGATGCCGTTCAACGCACGCTGCGTGCCGTACTCCTTCACCAGCGATTCAATGCGCACTTGCGCGTTCACGCTTCACCTCGAAACACACTTGCAGGCCGTACGCTCGCCAATCGGCGCAGGGGGAATGCGCTGGCAACGGAAACGATGATGGTGATGCCTACAGAAACAGGATACACAATCCACCGTGGCTGCGCAGCCACGCCAAACACCGTTTTCCCCAGCCAGATGGAACCCAAAATGCCAAACGCCGAGCCAATTACTCCGCCCACAATCCCCATCAGGATCGCTTCCGCCAGGAACAGCCGCACCACGCGGCGCACGCTCCCTCCGATTGCCTTCATCAGCCCCACGTCATTTTTCCGCTCAATTGCCACGTTGCTCATCCCCGCCATCACGCAAAGCGAAGTCAGAACCAGCACGATGATCACCGTGGTCGAAAGCAGTCCGCTGATGCGGTTATAAAGTTTTCCCTCCGCTTCGGCGAGTTGCTTGATGCCATGCACGTCCGCACTCGGCAACCGTTGCGACAGCGCGCCAATGAAGCGCTGAATCGAATCCGGCGTGCCGGTCACGCTGAGCTGCACCAGGCTGATGCGTCCCGGCAAATCCGCCAGCGTCTGCGCCACGCCAAGCCCCGTGAAAATCTGCGTATCCTCCGGTCCGCCCGTGGCCACCACCGCGAACACCTTGCAGGTCGCTTCCCGGCCCTGATTCCGCAGGTGCAGCGAATCTCCCGCGTGCACTTTGAATTGTTCCGCCGCCTTGGCGCCGATTTCGCACGCCGCTTCATCCTTTTCCAAATCCGCGGAATATTCCGTGCGCCGCCCGGGCCGCACTTGCGTCAATCCCGATCCTTCGGTTCCCGCAATCACGGCGGGCTGGTGATGGATCTCGCCGGCCTTGGCCACCTCGCCGATCACATAGAGAAACGCCACCGCCGGAACTGGCTTTCCGGAACTTTCCGTTGGCAAGCCGGCCAGCAACCCCTGCTCCAGCGTGCCGCCGCCCGAATTTACATTGGCGTCGCGCGGAGCCACGATCACATTCGCTCCCAGCGCGCGGAATTCCGTCGTCAGCCGCCGCTTGGCATCAATCTGCAGATTCAGCAACGCCGCGGTAATCGCCGCGCCAGCCCCCAGCGCCAGAAGAATCACGAACAGCCGGCCGTAATTCGCGGTGATCAGCCTGCGAACGATGCGCCAGAACATTGGGACATCGCTCATCACTCGCCTCTCAGGATGGGCGCCGGGTCATATTGCGAAGCGCGTCGCAGCGGATAAGCGCTTCCCAGCAGCGTGATGAGAGACGCAAGCACCAGCACAATAAACAGCAGAAATAGCTTCGGCTCCGGTGTGAATCCAAAAATCTTTTCGCCCAGCAATCGCGCCAGCAGGATTCCGCCCGCATACCCAATTCCGCCGCCGACAAATGCCACCAGTAATTGCTCCGCTGCCAGCAGCACGCCCACCAACCCGGAGCCCGCTCCGAGCGCTTTCATCAGTCCAATCTCCGTACGCCGCTCGATCACCGAAGCCGCCGCCGATGCACCCACCGCCAGCGCGGCGGCGAGCAGCGCCGCCAACGTCACCAACCACAGCAGCGTACGCACACGGGTTAGAATCGTGCCCTCACCTTCCGCCACACGGCGAATCACCCGCACGTCCGTCCCTTTCAATTCCTGACTGATTTGCAACGCGATCGCCGAAATATACGGCGAGCAGTACCAACGGTCGAACTCCGCCGGCGTCATGGTCTTTGGGTCCCTGCGCCCAAACGCGTCTTCCGGCTTCGTCAAAGCGCTCACATACAACCTGCGATATTTTCCGGGGGTATCCGCCAGCCCCTGCGCAACAGCCAGAGGCGCAACAACTGCATTCTCTTCCGGCCCACCCGTCGAAACGAGGCCAACAACTTTCAACGCCTTCCATCCGGTCCGATCGTTCGCGTGCACATTCAGCACATCGCCGGGCTTCACTCCAAACTTCTTCGCAAAGGCCATTCCCACCAGGCATTCGTCCGCGCCCTCTTTGAACCAGCGCCCTTCCACATGCCACCAGGGGTTCGTCTTCTCAATCCCCGTCTGATACGTGGTGCCATCCGGAATAGGAACGGTGTGTTCGGACCAGGTCCCAATCAGCGTTGTGCCATCGACAACGCCCGGGCTGGACCAATTCTTCGAAGCCGGCGACCACGCTTGCACCGGTACTTCCAGGATCGGCGCAAACGCCATGATGTTGAATCGCCAAAAGATTGTCTTGAGTTTTCCGAGGTCTGCTTCAGGAAGGTACGCGCCCGCATTCGCCGGGCGATAATCCACGCCGCCAATTTCCAGAGGCAGCGAGTCCGCCTCCGGCGTGACCAGCAGGTTCGCTCCCAGGCTGCGAAACTCCTGCGCCAGCCGGTCGCCCACGTCCAGCGACACGCTCAGCGCGGCGGTTGCCACAGCCATCCCCAAGGCCAGCGCGGCCAGGGTCAGCATTTTGCGTTTTGGCCGGCGCGTGAACGAGTCGGCTACGAGTCGAAGGAACATTGATCCGGATTGGTGAGCGCGCCAAATCTCCTATCGCGGAATCTCTTCCGCAGCTTTGGTCACCGACGAAACATCAATGACCACGTCGTCGCCATTTACCTGCGACGTAAACCCGATCGGATTGCATCCGCCCTTCTGCCCGATTGACGGAATATAAATCGCCGACGCGCAGTGCCGGCAGATCACATTCTGCCCATCCTGCCGGTACCCCTCGGCCCCGCAGATCAGGCAGGCATCCAACGCCGTCCCATAACCGTTCGGCTTCTTGATGACCATGAATCGGACGGTCTGCCCATTGGCGTTCAGCGTGAAAAGATGCAAATTTCCATCCTGCACTTCCGCAACAGGAATCTTCACGATGCCGTTCAAGGCTTCCACCGCCCTGGCTTGTGGCGGCGCCGAATTCACCTTGGCATAAATAAAATCCGCAGTCAGCGCCAGGATCACCGCCAGGCTCATGCTCGCCGCGGCGATCATCCAGCGGCGCTGCCGGCGATTCTGCGATTCGATCAAGCGGCGTTCCGCATCGTTCGTCACAGCGGTGGCCGCTTTGTTGTGCGAAGCCGCCTGCCACTCGCGGATAATCATCAGCGCGGCCGCTCCGAACACAAACACAAAGAAGAAAAGCTCGTTGGCCACGATCGGCCCCAGCAGCGCCATCTCCGTCTTGCTCGAAGGGAGCCATTGTGCCTCGCTCAATTCGTGCAAGCCGGTTACTGCCAGTTGCACCGCTACCAGCATCAGGATCCAACTGGTCACCGCAAAGAACCGGTGCAGCGGCACCTTCAACGTGCCCTTGAAAAAGAACAGCCCCACCGCCACTGCGGCCCCGATACCCGCGATCGTCCCTATCCAAGTCTGCAGACCCTCGGTCGAAAGTTCCACGGCGCGTAGAATCAACGCCAGCTCCGCTCCCTCTCTCACGACCATCAGAAAGACAAACAGCCCCAGCCCCCATCCAGCGGCCGAACCAGCTCGCGAAGCGTACGTCTCCACCTTCTCTTCAATTTCTTTTTTCAGGTGCCGCGCAATGCGGTTCATCCAGATAATCATGGTGACCACGAAGAATGCGGCCACCAGCAAAAGCAGCCCTTCAAACCCGTCTTCACTTATGTTGAATCGCTCCAGCGCAATGGCTACGCCCAGACTCAGCGCCACCGCGGCCGCCACTCCTCCCCAAACAAAGCGGACTAGATGAGTCCTATTGGTTCTTAATAGATAAACAAGGATAATCCCCACGATCAGGGAAGCTTCGACGCCCTCACGCAGGGCGATAAGGAAGGCAGAAAGCACGAGCACTCCAGTTGAAAATGATTTGCAACAACGATTTTAGTCTAACTCCTCCCTCTCTACCCCGTCAAGTGCACACGCCCTTTCTCACGACACGGTAGAATGGTGGCTTGCGTCTATCTATTAGAATGCGAAGACCGTACCTTAGTCCCATCACCGCGCTACTCCTCTCCTGGACGCTCGCCTGCCCGGCGCTCCCTGCGCAAGACACCCAAGGGCCCACCGCGAAGCGCGACGCCGAACGTTCCTTTGTGAAACCCGATCCCACGCGCGCAAAAAAACTTGCCGAACAGGCCACCAGAGACGAAGCCGCGGGAGACTACATTCGCGCCCTTAGCGATTACGAAGACGCCGCTCGCTACGCTCCGTTTGATGTGACTATTGTCGGCAAAGCCACGGCCCTCCGCTCGCGCCTCTTGCGCGAGCATCTGGACGACGCTGAGCGCCTGGCTGTGGAAGGCAATATTGACGGCGCCACCCAGCAACTCGCCGCCGCAATCGAACTCGATCCCGGCAACCCCGCGATACTCGAGAGGCTGCAGCAGATTAATTCCATGAAGGAGACCCCAAGGGGCGAACGCCGCCCGGAGCCCCCCGAAGGTCTGCCCCAACTCGCTCCGGACAAGATCAACAAGAGTTTCAACCTGCAGACCGACGTGAAATCGGCCTATGAGCAGGTCGCCCAGGCTTTCGGCCTCAAGGCGTCGTTTGATCCTGATCTGGCCGCGCGCTCCACCCGCCTGCACCTCCAGGACGTCGATTTTTACACGGCGATGAAAGTCCTGGGCATGGAAACCGGCACTTTCTGGCACTCTGTGGACTCGAAACAATTTTTTGTTGCCGCCGACACGAGTGAGAAACGACGCCTGTTTGATCCCGAGATTGAACAGACCATTCCGCTGTCCTCCTCGGTAACTTCCACGGAAGTCGGCGAAGTGGTCCGCGCGATTCGTGAACTCACCGGGATAACGCACATAAACCAATCCAACTCTCAAAATTCCATTACCGTCCGCGGCACCGTGCAACGCGTGCATCTCGCCGAAGCAATCGTGCGCAATCTCGAACACGGACCGGGCGAAGTGCTGCTCGAGATCGATCTCCTGGAAGTGGATCGCACGAATGCCCGAAATCTCGGCATCACGTGGCCAGCAAGCCAGCGGCTCGTGCCGGTCCCCGCCAATCTTGCCAACTCCCTGCGCTCCGCACCGGATTTAACCTCGTTGCTGACACTGCTTGCCCAGGTTTTCGGCGGCCCTGCGGGTGCGCTGGCGGCGGGCGGCATCTCCAGCCTTGCCTCTTCCATTCCTGCGGTAGCCGCCATCGGCGGCGGGAAGAGCACTTATCTCCTCGTCCTTCCCACCCTTTCGGCACAATTTTCGGAAGCACTTTCTCTTGTCCATAGCGGCAGGCAGATTTTGCTGCGCGCGCAAGACGGAAAGCCGGCCACATTTTTTGTCGGCGATCGCATCCCCATCACGCTTTCCCTGCTATCGGGCAGCCTTGGCTCGACCGGCTTTACCCCCAACCCGGGCGGTACCGGTGTCACCATCCCCACCCAGCAGTTCACTGTCGGAAAAAATCCTGTCGCCATGGTCACGGCGGATTTTCGCAGCGCCGGCACGCAGGATCTCGCGGTCGTCAACCAGACCGATAACACGCTAACGATCCTGTTGAATCAAGGAACGGGAGCGGTTCCCCAATTTGCGCAGCCCACCAGCGGCATCGGATTGGTATCGCCGGTTGCACTCGGAACTAGTTGGACCAGCTCCACTCCGGCCCCGGCGTTGGCCACGGGAAGCCTCAATGCAGCCTCCACTGCCGTAAACAACGACAACTTTGCGGATTTGCTGGTGACCGACCCCGTGGGAAACGCCGTCATAGTGCTTCTTGGCGACGGCGATGGAACTTTTAAAAAGCCTGCCGCTCCGATTCCGGTCGGAAATCAGCCCAGTTCCGTTGTGATCGGAACTTTTAATTCGAATAATGGCGACTCCAATCCCGGCTTTGTGGTCACCAATTTCAAGGACAACACCTATTCCGTGTTCAACGGCAATGGCGACGGCACCTTCACCCAGGTAACCGGTTCGCCCTTCGCCCTGCCTGCCACTGCGGCCGGGCCGGTGGCAATGACGGTGGCCGACTTCAACGGTGACGGTATTCCGGATCTCGCTGTCGTTAATCAGACCACCAAGAACGTCACCATATTGAAGGGCAATGGTAACGGCACCTTCACGGAGTTCCCTAACTCTCCTCTAGCCGTCGGCAATCTCCCCGTGGCCATCGCGTCCGGCACTCTCAACGGCAGCAACGGCCCCGCTCTCGCCATCGTGAATCAGCAGGACAACTCGCTTTCCGTTTTTCTCGGAAATGGCGACGGCAGTTTCGTCGCGGCCTCGCAATCTCCGCTCGCAACAGACACCACTCCCAGCGGTGTGGCGATTGCCGACCTCGCCCAGTCCTCCACGGGCGGGATTGCGGTGACCAACACAGCTGTCGGCACGGTCACCGTCTTCGCCGATCTCGGCAGCGGCCTCTTTGCCAGCGCGATTGAACCTGCGGCTGGCACAAGTCCCGACGCCATCCTCGCCGGGGCTTTTACCAACAGCTCTTTTCCGGACATCGTCGTCACCAACAATATCTCTAACGCGGCAGGCCAGGTCACGCTGATCGTAAGTCCCGCAAGCTTAATCTCCAATCCCGCCATCAGCCAGACGCCGTATCCCGGCTCCGAATATGAGGATATCGGCATAAAAATCAAAGCGACACCGCAACTTCACGACACCAAGGACGTCACCCTGCAGCTTGAATTTGAGATTAAGGCTCTCTCGGGAACCAACATCAACGGCATCCCCGTCATTTCGAATCGCACCGTCACGCAAACCGTGCGCCTCAAGGAAAATGAAACCTCGCTCGTCACCGGCGTGCTCAGCATCAACGAAACCAAAGCCCTCTCCGGAATTCCCGGCCTCGCTCAGTTGCCCGGCGTGGGCTACGCCTTCGGTACCAGGAATAATTCCTTCACCGATACCGAATTCCTTTTCCTTGTGACTCCTCGCCGCGTCCGCTCGCCCTTCCACGAATCAAAAACGATCTACGCCGGGACCGGTGAGCCCTCCGGCCGCGGCCAGGGTGGCGCGGCCGTCCCTGCGGGCCCACGCCCGGATCAGGATCTCAATCCCGCTATACCGCCCGCGGAAACGCCTGCCCCGGCACCACCGGCGCCGCCCGCAGCGCCGCCGCAGCCCGCTCCTCCACCGGCTCAACAGCCGCCTCAAAATCCGCCACCGCAACCTCAGCCCGAGGTTCCGCTGCAGCAACCTCCCGAATAAAACTCCAGTCCACCCGGAAGTATCCGCGACTTTTCTCTTCCGTCTTTTTACCGGAGTCGGCCTCGGAAAAACTTCCCGGTCAAAGTCGCCCAAGAAACTTGTCATTCTGAACGGCGCGTCGTATGCGCCGTGAAGGATCTAAAACTGCGCACTCTGCACAAAACTAACTTCGCGCGCTAAATGATTGCCAATTTATCTGGAATAAAAATCAGGGGAGTGGATCAAACACAACAACCGGCTGGTAAGTCCGCGGCACCACCGCCTCAGCGATGGCGATGAGTTTGTTTTCCTGGCTGAACACGCGCAGCCGTGGCGGCTGCGCCTCTTCGGTGTCCAGATGCGTCGTAGCCCCTGGCGGCAGCTCCACGCGGCCCGGCTTCAGCTGCGAAGGCATCACGTTGAATTTTCCCCCATGGCGAATTCTCTTTTCGAGCACGGGCAGGACATTGGTTCGCGGAAAATTGGGCAACAGATTCTCCAGTGGGATCATGCACGAGGCGAACTTTCCATCCTTCTTCGCTTGCGCCAGCTCTTCCAGGCCGATGGCCTGCTCCAGCGAAAATTCTCCCACCGCCGTGCGGCAGATTTCCGCGAGATGCGCGCCGTACCCCAGCTTCTGCCCCATGTCGTGCGCCAACGAACGGATGTACGTCCCCGATGAACACTCGATCGAAAACCGCGCGATGGGACCTTCGATCCCCGTCAACTGGTACTCGAAAATCTCCACCGGCACCGCCTTCAGCTCGACCACCTGATTCTTGCGTGCCAGTTCATACGCCGGCCGCCCGTGAATTTTCTTGGCGGAAAAAATTGGCGGCATCTGCTCGAACCGCCCGGTAGATTCCGCCGCCAACCGCTCCACGACATCCCGCTCCAGCACTGGCGCCGCATCCGGGCCAGTCGCCTGTCCTTCGGAGTCAAACGTATTTGTGGCATAGCCGAAACGGAAACCCGCCATGTATCGCTTGCGCCGCCCCGTGTAAAACCGCACAAAGCGCGTGGCCTTGCCCAACAGCAATACCAGAACGCCCGTCGCCAGCGGATCCAGCGTGCCCAGATGCCCGATCTGCCGGAATCCCGCCAGATGCCGCACCGCATCCACGATGTCGTGCGAAGTCTTGCCCTGCGGCTTGTTGATGACCAGGGCGCCGTCAAACGGGGCGGGTTGTGGTTGACGCGGCATGCGGCGCTGCTCGGCGATCCAATCTCGGCGGTCCGAGTTCCTGTTTCGTTCGTTCTGTCTAGTTATTAGTACAACGCGATGATCTGCAAGCCCCGCGCCTTAACCCGGCTGCTTTTGTAGCGACCGCAGTCGCTCAAGGGTTCGGTTCCGGCTTATCGGCCTTATCCGACTTCATCTGCTTCAGAAGTTGCTCGATCCTTTCCACGTGCTCCTGCGAAAGATCCAGCGTGAAATGCAAATCCGGAACGCGCCGCAACTGCAGCCTCTCCACCAGTTCGTGCTTGATGTATCCCGAGGCGTGCTCCAGAGCCTTGATAGCGTCCTTCTGCTCTTTGGAGTTTTCCGTCCGCACGCTCACATACACCCGGGCGTGCTTCATGTCCGGCTGCACGCGTACTTCGCTGACGCAAACATTCCCCTCCAGCCGCGGGTCCTTCAATTCGCCCACCAGCATGGCGTTCAGCTCATGTGCGATTTCCTCGCCGACGCGTAAATGACGATGATGATCAGGACTCATTTCCGTGCGCTTCCTCGACTTCGCTTCTGTGTTTGATGCTGCTATCTGCGGAATAATAGCCTTAAGCCATAAGCCTTAAGCCGATAGCCGGGTATCGAGAGATGAGAGCTAACGGCTTAAGGCTTAAGGCTTACGGCTAACGCCTTTTCAAAGAATCTCCACCGAGTGCCCCACCACCATCGGCCCCAGTATCCGGTCGGCCTCCGCCAGAACCCTCTGCAGCGTCTCTTCCACATGGTGCTCTTCATTCGACAACGTCACCACGCCGACCACCGATCTCTGCCAGGTATCTTCGAAATCCAGTTCCGCCACCGCCACATTAAAATGCGCTCGCAGGCGATCCTTCAGGCTGCGCAGTACCTGCCGCTTATCCTTCAGCGATTGCGCCTCCGCGATATGCAACTCCAGTGTGAGTAATCCGACAGGCATGGCAAGCCACCCTCAGGCCCGGAGAAGCCTGAGCCTGATGCATCGCTCCTATTTGCGTGCGGCGGAAGAGCCCTGGGCAGCGGCTTCGGCGGCGGACAACTTGGTTACCTGGAAGCATTCCAGGATGTCGCCCACCTTGACGTCGTTGAAGTTCGCGATTCCCAGGCCGCACTCAAATCCCGTGCGCACTTCGCTGGCATCGTCCTTGAAGCGCTTCAGCGAGCTGAGCTTCGATGTGTAAATCACCGCGCCATCGCGCATCACGCGAATCTGAGAGTCGCGCTTGATCACTCCGTCCTGAACGTAGCAGCCGGCCACCGTGCCCGACCCCTTGATCCGGAACGTGTTGCGAACTTCCGCGCGGCCCAGGTACGTTTCCTGGAAGACCGGTTCCAGCAGGCCTTCCATGGCTTTCTTAATTTCGTCCGATACTTCGTAAATGATGTTGTGCGTGCGGATGTCGACGCTTTCTTGTTGCGCCAGATCCTGAGCCTTGCGGTCTGGACGCACGCCGAATGCGATGACAATGGCTCCCGACGCCGACGCAAGCAGGATGTCGTTTTCGGTGACCGTTCCCACGCCCGCGCTGATGATTTTCAGTTTTACCTGATCGGTCGAAAGCCTGGGCAGCATCTCTTCCAGCACTTCCGCCGAGCCTTGCACGTCTGCCTTGATCACGATCGGAAGCTCTTTCACTTCCCCGGCCTTCAACTGCTCGTGCAACTGGTCCAGAGTGATTCGGCTGCCCGCGCTGGCACGCAATGCCGCGTCGCGCTGCTTGGACTGCCGGAATTCCACCACGTGGCGGGCCTTCGCTTCATCGGTAACCTGGAAATGGTCTCCGGCTTCGGGAACACCCTGCAAGCCGAGCACTTCGACCGGTGTGGATGGCGGTGCGGTTTTCACCGGGCGCCCATGATCGTCGAACATGGCGCGCACTTTGCCGAAAACCGAACCGACGATGAAAAAGTCGCTGTTGTTGAGCGTGCCGTTCTGCACCAGCACGGTGGCGACCGGGCCGCGGCCCTTGTCCACCCGCGATTCCAACACCGTACCGCTTGCCGGGGCATCCGGATTCGCTTTCAATTCCCGCAAATCCGCAACCAGCAGAATGATTTCCAGCAGCTTGTCCAGGTTCTTCTTCTGCTTCGCGGAGACTTCGACGAACTCCGTCTCGCCGCCCCATTCCGCGGGCATCAATCCCAAATCCGATAACTGCCGCTTCACCCGCTCCGGCTGCGCTTCCGGCTTGTCGATTTTGTTGATCGCCACGATGATCGGCACATTCGCCGCCTTCGCGTGGTCAATCGCTTCCCTCGTCTGCGGCATCACGCCGTCGTCGGCCGCAACCACCAGCACGACAATGTCGGTAACTTTCGCGCCGCGCGCGCGCATCCGCGTAAACGCTTCGTGGCCCGGTGTATCAACGAACACCACGCTCTTTTCGCCCACCTGCACCTTATACGCGCCGATGTGCTGGGTGATGCCTCCGGCTTCGCCGGCCGCCACGTCCTCCTGGCGGATGGCATCGAGCAGGCTGGTCTTTCCGTGGTCCACGTGGCCCATTACTGTAACCACCGGCGGCCGCGGCTTCAGATTTTCCTTGGTCTCTTCCTTCGCGACCTCAAGAACCATTTCTTCTTCGAGAGACACGACGCTGACCACGCCGTTAAACGATTGCGCCAGATCTGTCGCGGTCTGCACGTCCAGCGCCTGGTTGATGCTGGCGAACACGCCGCGATCCAGCAGCGTCTTCAAAAGATCCTTCGCGCGGACATCCAGTTTTTCCGCCAGCTCGCGAATCGTGATGCCTTCGGTCAGCGTGATGTCGCGCGGTGCGCGCGGCTCCGGCGGCGCGATTGCTGCTGCGGCCACTCCGCGGCCACCTGCTCCTGGACGCTGCCGCGTCGGATGCAGCTTCCGCTCGCCTTCCATCTCCCGCTTGTCCGCCATCGGACGCTGGCGCTGTTGCGGCTTGCGCGCATAGAGCGGCTTGCCTGGCTCCGCCTTGGACGGCTTTTCGGAAAACGGCGAGGGCAACATCCCAGGACGAGCACCGGGCGTGCGCGGTCCCGGACGCGCACCCGAAGGCGCTGCTCCCGGGCGCTGTCCAAACGTTCGTCCACCACCAGGTCCACCTGGGCCTCCCGGCCCTGCAGGACGCGGCGTAAAGGGACGTCCACCCTGGCCACCCGATTGTTGTGGGCGCATCGGCTGGCCCGGACGCGGGCCACTCGGCCGGCGATCACGGTCACCCGGAGCAGTTCCGGGAACTGGCCCGCGGTTTCCCGTGGGCATGGGACGAAGAGGTTGTTGCGGACGCGGCGCGCTTGACGGCGCACCCGAGCGCGCGGTTTGCGGCTGCGTTCCTGGTTGCTGCGGACGTGATTGCGGGGGCGGCGCTCCGCCGGGGCGTGCCCCAGGCTGCTGGCCCGGAGTGCGAGTTGTAGGGTGCGTAGGCCGCAAAGGCTGTTGTGGTGCAGGGCGCGGTGCGCCGGAAGTCGCGGGAACTGCTGGCGCAGCGGGCCGCTCTGCCGCAGGCGCCGCTGGCGCAGTCGTCGCAGCCGGTGCTGGCGCAGAGGGTTTCGCCACGGGAGTTGCTGGTGCAGGAATTGTGGTTGGCGCGGGTGCCGCATGCGAAGGCGCTGCGGGCGCGGGTTTCACAGCCGCGGGTGCTGGAGCATGCGGTGCTGCCGGAGCCGCCGCTGGTGCTGGGGCCGCCGGCTTCGCAGCCACAGGTGGATGCACCGACGCAGGCGGAGCAGCAACAGGAGAGGCTGCCGGAGGAGCTGGCCTTCGCGAAGCTGCCTTCGCGGCCGCTTCTTTCGCCGACCGCTCGGCTTCCGCCGCGGTTTCAGCGTCCGCTACACCCTTCAGATGGTTCTTAACTTTTTCGGCCACATCGGCCGGAATCGAACTCGAGTGCGTTTTCTTTTCGGTTACGCCAAAACCAGCCAAAAGGTCAATAATGGCTTTCGCCTTGACCTCGAGTTCGCGCGCGAGCTCATTGATGCGGACTTGATTTGCGTCGCTCATGCTTCTTAGGAACTTTTCTCTTCCTGCTGCTCCGCCGGAGTTTCCTTCTCCGGGGATGCAGCTGCTTCAGAGTTAATCTCCGAAGCGGATTCCGGTGCTGCTGATGTTTCTGTCTCGCTCGCGGCTTCAGCCGGGCTTTCGCCTGATGCCTCAACTTCGGTTTCCGCCGCTACTTCGGCGGATGCTTCGGCAGATGCCTCGACGCCGCCTTCGGCTGCCGGCGTCTCATCGCCGTTTTCGTCCGTGGCCTCCACCGGCGCGGCCGCGGCGTCACCGCCCTCATAGAAGCGGTTCACCGCCTGATAAATCTTGTCCACCATCTTTTCGCCGATGCCCGGAATTTCCATCAGTTGTTCCGGCGTCATGCTCGCAAGTTTTTCCAGGTTGGCGATGCCGGCGGCTTCGATCTTCTCGATCGTCTTGGGTCCCACGCCTGCCAGAACCGTCAGCGGAGTGGTCGGGGCCGTCAGCGCGGTCATCTGCTCTTCGATCTCGCGCCGCTTCTCTTCCTCGCTCTTGATGTCGATGTCCCAGCCGATCAGCTTGCTGGCCAGGCGCACGTTCTGTCCCTTTTTCCCGATCGCCAGCGAAAGCTGCGAATCTTCCACGATCACTTCCAGCTTCTTGTTCTCCGGATCGGTGATCTGCACGCGGGTCACTTTCGCCGGGCTCAGCGCTTTTTGCGCGAACGCTACCGTCTCTTCGTTGTAGGGAATGATGTCGATTTTCTCGCCGCGCAGTTCTCGGATGATGGACTGCACGCGCATCCCCTTCATGCCCACGCAGGCGCCCACGGGATCCACGTCCTTGTCGCGGCTTGCCACCGCCACCTTGGTGCGCTCTCCCGCTTCGCGCGCCGCCGCGCGAATCTGCACGGTTCCGTCGTAAATTTCCGGCACTTCCATTTCAAACAGCCGCTGCACCAGTGACGCATCCGCGCGCGACACGATCACCTGCGGCCCCTTGGCTGCCCGGTCCACGGCTTTGATGACCACCCGCAGCCGCTCTCCGATATTGTACGTTTCCAGTTTCGACTGCTCGCGCTTCGGCAGCCGCGCTTCCGTCCGCCCCATGTCCACGATCAGGTCGGGGCCTTCCGCGCGCTTCACAATCACCGTCACCAGTTCGCCCGCGCGGGTGTGATATTCGTTGTAAATCGTGTCCCGCTCCGCCTCGCGCACCTTCTGCAGGATCACCTGCTTCGCGGTCTGCGCGGCGATGCGTCCCAGCACGTCTGTGGGCTTGGCCGTTAGTATCTCCGTCCCGATTTCCGCGCTCGGATTCTTTTTCTTCGCGTCCGCCAGGCTGATTTCCCGCTTTGGGTCCGTTACTTCTTCCACGACGGTGTGCACCGAATGCACGTCCACCTGCCCGCTTTCCGCATTGAACTTTCCGCGCAGGTCCTCTTCCGTCTTGTAAAATTTCCGGGCAGCCACCACCATGGCGTCTTCAATGGCGGAAATCACCACTTCCGGTTCGATGTGCTTCTCCCGGCTCAACATCTCGATTTGTTGATAGAGCAGATTCGCCATTTCTCTTTCCTAAAACTCCACAACCAGGTTCGCCTTCCGAATCGCGCCGAGCGGTATTTCCACGATTCGCGCGTCTTTTCCTTTCAACTCCATGCGGACACTTCCGTCCGCGAATCCCCGCAGCCTTCCTTCAAAAAACTTCGCATCACCAATCGGCTCGCTGGTCGAAATCTTCACAAGCCGGCCCGCGAAGCGCTCGAAATCCGCCGCCTTCGTCAGCGCGCGGTCCATTCCCGGTGAACTGATTTCCAGGGTGTACCCCGGCCCCGGAATCAATTCTTCCACATCCAGAATGACGCTGAGTTGTTGACTCACGCGCTCACAATCGGCGTGGCTGATTTTCGGGTAAGGACTCGGCGCCTCTTCACCCTCAATCGCCTCGGCGGGTTTCGCAGAGGGCACTTTGTCGATGTACACCCTTAGAAACCTCTGCTTGCCGATCTTCCATTCGACATCCACGACTTCCAGGCCTTCCGAACGGGCAACCCGCTCGGCGGCCTCGCGGACTTTTTCCAAATTCACGCGAAGACTCCACGGCCTAAGCCGGTCGAAAGCTCAGCACCGCCGGCGGCAACAAAAAAGTGGGCTTGCGCCCACTTCATGGTGCGACCCGATTCAGAGCGAAGAATGAGTATATTCCCGCAGCAAGGTAAATGCAAGGTACCTTAGGGCTTAGCCGCCCACTGGCGGGTTTTCCGCGGTAGCCTGGGCGTGTTTCGCCCACTGCAAACCCGGTTTAACTTAAAGGATTACAAAGACTAATTCGAATTATGGCTGTTTCCCCGGCAAGCCCCAACTTCTTGGCGTGCCGCCGCCTCTCGCTCAGCACAACGCTTGACGACACCTCTTCACCTGCGTACTGTATCGGTACGTCTTCCGCTGCGCTAAGGTCGCCATGGTCTACGTCCGGCCCAGCATCTTTACGCTCTCGAAATATCATCTGGCCGTTGTTTGTCTTCTCCTGCTTTGCCGCTCTTCGGCTTTTGCCCAGCGGCCCACCAGCGGAAGCCGCGGAAGCCAACAACCTTTGGGTCCTTCATCCGTCACCCTTTCCGTGAACGTCCGCGATGGCAGCGGGGTCCCCATGGACGGCCCATGCATCGTCACTCTGGTTGCGACCGTAGGCGGCTACAACCAGACCACCGCCACGCGAGACGCCTCCACCGCCGTCTTCGAGGGACTCCCTCCAGGCGATTACGAGGCGGAAGCCCGCTACCCTGGTTACCAAACCACCGCCGAGCACATCAGCGTAACCGGCATCGGCGCCAATATGCAGGTCTACCTCTACCTCCTCCCTGAATCGGACCGGAAATCCCAGGCGCCAAGGTCACAAGGCATCGTCATGTCTCCCAAACTCCAGGCGGAGATCGACAAGGGTCTGGAGGCTCTGCGCAAGCATCAATTCGAAGTTGCGCGCGCTCATTTTGCGAAGGGGCTCGGCATGGCCCCGGGCAATCCCGACATTAGTTATCTCCTTGGTGCGGCTGAACTCGGATTGAATCACACCGACGTGGCACGCCAGGATTTCGAACATGCATTGGCAATTGACCCCACGCACGAGCGATCCTTGCTCGCCCTGGGCGAGTTGCAACTCCGCATTGGCGAAACTTCCGCGGCCATCACCACTCTGGAAAAGGCCTTCCTCAAGAACGGAGCCGGATGGCGCACCCATCTCCTCCTCGCCTCCGCGTACGCCAAGGCAGGCCGTTTGCCCGAGGCAGAAACGCATGCACAGCGCGCCGTCGATCTGGCTCGCGAAAAAAGCGTCGGAGCTCGCCTCCTTCTTGGAGAGATTCAGCAGACAGAAGGTAAGGTACCCGAGGCTCAAAAAACCTTGCAGGAACTTGCCGCCAAGTTTCCCAGTGACCCATCCACGGTAGAAGCCAGAAAAAAACTTGCTTCCCTTTCCGTCCCGCGGGCCGCCGTCCCTTCGGAGCCCATTCAGCTTGCGAATCTGCCGGTCCCCGCTACGCCCGGCATCGAATTATTGCCGGCCAACGAACGGCCTTGGGCCCCGCTGGATATCGACAGCCGCGAATTCCCTCTGGCGCAGAACGCCCCCTGCAGCGCGGAAGAGATTTTGCCCCACGCGCAGCACCGCCTGAAATCACAATTGCAGAATTTCGAAAAATTCACGGCGACAGAACACATCGATCACCAGGAAATTGACCGCCTCGGCAGGCCCGGGCCCGTCAAATCACGCGATTTTTCCTATATCGTTTTCGTCAATCGCTACGCCGGCGATTCTTTCTTCCTCGACGAAGACAGGCGTTCGTCCAGCAAGGACTCCAGTTTCCCCACTTCGCTTGCGACGACGGGTCTCAACAATCTTGGCGTTTCGATTTTGCAGCCCGCTACGCGGGATGAATTCGTCTATCAATGTGAAGGCCTGGCCAGCATCCGCGGAAAAGCCACCTGGCAAGTCCGGTTTCAGGAAAAAAAGGATTCCTCGGGAGGAATCCGCGATTGGCGGCGCGATGGCAAGCTCTACCAAATTCCCCTTAAAGGCCGCATCTGGCTTTCTTCCACCAGCTTCGATGTCCTTCGCATCGAAACCGATCTCTTGGAGCCCGTCCAGATACTCGGACTCACCCGCGATCACCTGCTCGTCGACTATGGCCCCGTGAATTTCTCGGCCGGGAATACCTCGCTGTGGCTTCCCTGGAGCGCCGAGATGCATATGGAACTCCGCGGCCACCGCTACCATCACAAGCACTATCTGACGGACTACATGCTCTTTGAAGTGGATACCAACAACAAAATTGGGAAGCCGAAAAACACGCCGGCGCCTTCGACGCAGGCTTTCCCCGCCCGCGATCCAAATAGTCTCTAAATAAAAAAGGGCCGCCTCGCAGCGGCCCTCATTTCCTGAATATTGAACCGAACTGCTTCTACGGCTTGGCTGCCGGAGGCGTGGTTGGTTTCGGTGTGGTTGCCGGAGGTGCGGCCGGTTTCGGCGTGGCTGCCGGCTTGGCCGCCGGAGCGCCCGAACCCTTGATCGGATATTGCTGGTCGTACAGCCGGATAATGTCCTGCGTCACGTCGACGTTGTTCGAAGCGTAGATAATCGGCGAATTCTGCGCCGACGAATCGAACACCGCTACGTAGCCGTTCTCGCGCGCGAACCGGTCCAGCACTTCCATCATCTTGCGGCCAATCCGGTCCACGACGTCGCCCTGCGCTGCGTTCACGTCTTCCTGCAATTCGGTGTTCTTCCGTTCCAGTTGCGCGGCAAGCCTTTGCCCCTGAGTCTGGGCCTTGGTTTTCTGCTCGTCGCTCCAGGTCGTCTGGTTCGCCGCCAACTGCTGCCGGATATCATTGATTTGCTTGTTGAGGGTTTCCATCTCATTCTGCCGTGGAGCGAACTGCGATTGCAGCTCCGCCGAAGCTTGCTTGCCTTCCGCCGTCGTCACGATTGCCGTACGGACGTTCAGCACGGCAATCTTGCCGCCGCTTGCCGCGCCCGGCGCCGTCGCACCCTGAGCACGAACGGTTGCTGTGCCCAGCAGGCACAAAGTGGCCGCCGCAGCCACACGAATCATGTTTCCTGAATTCACTGTTTTCTCCTTATTCATCTTGGCTCTGCCTCGTCCCTGGCGGCCGACGCCATTGGGATTGGCAAGCCTTTGGATACTTAACCGGTGACCGGTCAAATTTTTTTCTGGCCCCTTCAGAAAGCAACCAACTCCCTTGTCGCCAGTTCCCGGGGAGCGCCCAAACACACAAATTGCCGCCCACCACCAGCTCCAACTGCTCCTGCACAAAGCGAAGAGTATAGCTGACTAATCAAGAGCCCTGCAAACGCTATCCCGTGAGGCATACACCCTTAATTAGTTGTGCTGCCTCTCTCATTTACCTCGGCAGATTCAGGAACACCACGCGATTGTTGTTCTGATCCACTATCACCGCGGTGTTCGTGAAATTGTCCACTGCGATTGCAAACTGAGACATGCTGCTGATTCCCAATGTCTGCCGCATCTTAAAATTCTGCACGTCCACCACCGAACTGGAATTCGAAGTGGAATTGATCGTCAGCAACGTCCCCGTCTGATAATTGTAGCCGACCGAAAAGGGGTTAATCCCCACTCGGATTGTCTGAACGCTTCCCGTAATCGCGTTAAACGCATTGATTGAATTCGACTGCGTCGACGTGGCATAGAAAAGCCCCGTCGGAGTGGTTACACCATTTGGGTCTCCGGGATCATAAACAATTCCCGTGAGGCTTGCCGGCAAGGATGATACCGAGGCGGTTGAAGTCTTGATCGGCGGCGAAGAGTCCAATCTCACCACGTCGATTCCACCCGTGACGCTGGTGGTGCCGGAGTTCTGCAGGGTGGTAACCGCCGCGGCTGGAATGGTCGGATCCACGGCAATTGCTGTCGGCGGGCCGCTCAGCGCTACGTTAGTTGCCACAGGTCCGGTTTGCGTGTGCCCGCCGGTCACCGACGGAGCGAGCACCGTAAGGTCGATGGACGACAGGGTATTCGAGCCGCCATTGGCCACCAGCGCCAGCGCGCGGTCCTGATCGATCTTTACGCCAAGGGGAGAAATTCCCACGGTGACGCTGTTGGCCGTTGTCGTTGTGGTTCCCGAAGTCGTGGTAATAGGGACGATCTGCGGGCTTTCCGGATTGCTGATATCAATAATCGACGCCGTTCCGTTCGGCGTGTCCCCGTTGTTCGCCACCACCGCATACCCCAGCCGGGAAATCACATCAATGCCGATGGGATTTTTGCCAACTCCCACGTTGCCGATGATCGTGCCGTACGGCGCGATGCCGCCGGCAGCTCTCGCAAATCCGTTCGGATCGATGGTAATCACGGAGACGCTGTTGCAAGCGTAGTTGGTCACAAGTGCAATGCGCCGCGCTTCATCAATGGCCACTCCTTCGGGCCCTTGCGGGAAGCTGGACGAAGTCGCGCAGGCGCTCGACATATCCAACAGCTTCACCACGTGCAAATCGATGGCGTTGGAAATCTGTCCGCTAGCCGACACGACGTCCAGGGCATAGTCATGCGGCGCAAACAAGTACGCCGCTGGGATGTTCACGTCCACTTCCGAATCGGAGACCTGTGTGGTAGTGATGGAAACGGGACTCTGCTGCCCCGGCGGAATCACGCTGGTTTGGGCGTCCAGGCGCACGGTTGCGGAGGTCAGTCCTTGACCCAACACGCGGACTGTAGCCGTCTTGCCCACTTGAATGGCTTGCGGCATACACGGTTGGGTCGGATCCGTCGGGCTGCAGGGTGCAGGTGAATGGGCCGGAGCGGCGGTGCTCAGGGGCGGCTGGACCACTGGCACGCCGAAGCAAGTGGATGGAGTATTAGGATCTTGGCAGCTTGGATTGGGCAATTGCAGATCCTGAATGTGAGTCTTTTGGAAAGTGCCCGCCGGATCCAGATTCATGTAGGTCAGGGTGTTGCTGCCCGCGTTCGCTGCCAATACAAATTTCGTCTTCGGATCGTAAGCCATCGGCCCGAACACCGTTACCGGCGTAGTCGCCCCTGAGGGAGTATACGAACCCGTTCCAACTTGTCCGGTACTAATCGCCGCAATAATCCGGGTGGGAAAATTCGTGGTTCCAGCCGCCGCCGGACCTCCCGGGTTGATCAGGGAGATTTCGTTCCCAGCAAAATTGCTTCCTGAATTATCGCTTGGATTGAAGGCCACCAGCACGTTCGTGAACGGATCGAACGCCACTGAGCGGAAGCCCAATTCCGGCGCGCCTGGGGGATTCGGCGTGCACGTGCCGCAACTCCCGGCCGTCAACGTCAGCGTTGTCAGGCTTTGGTCCAAGGTGCTGATAAAGCCGATCTGCGCCGAACTCGTGTTGTAGTCGGCAAACCCAAACGTATGGGTGACCGGGTTGATCGCCGCGCCAGATACCGTCGTGGAAGTGCTGAAAGAAAAAAACGGAGTTCCGTACTGGACGGTTCCCAATCCGGCCCCGCTGCTGCTGGTGCTGGTGTTGCTTTCAATGTCGTCGCTTAGACTCTGCGCGTACGTAAACGTAAACGGATCGATTACCTGTGACACCTGGAAAGTCCCATTGAAACTCGCACCCGTCTTCGTTCCGTTGATGCCGGAAATGATCACCGTTCCGCCCAGAATCGGATTGATCCCGTGCGGAGTGAGGGTGATGATCTTGGTTGTTCCTGCTGTTCGCACCGCCCCGCTCGTTGCGCCGGATGCGAAGGGCGCAATCTGCGCGGATGTGCCTCGCTGCAACAGATTCACCACCGAAGTGGCGCCGTTCCCGCCGCCGGGCGTTACATACGCCAGCGGCACGTTCGGTTGCATGATTACCTTCGGCGTCGGGCCGGTGTTCACGGCAACCGGAGCAATCACGCACGGCGGCAGTTTCCCGGCCAGGAAGCACGCCCGGTTGTCTTTCCCATCCAGGTTTGGATTCACATCCACGATGAAGGCTACGTTCGTATTTGCGTACGCCACTACTCCCAAGTGTGTGGTGGGATCGACGCCAAACGAGACCGGCGCAGGAAGTCCAGTCGCGTTTGGCTGTCCAAGCAATGTCCGCAAATCAACGGATAGTGAAGGAGTTTGCAGCGGCGTCGCGGTGCCGGCCGTTCCGTTCAGGGAATAGAAATACAACTGGCTATCTCCGCCGCTCACCACGATCCCCAGATCCCCGTTGATCCCCTGTATCTGACCGCCAATTGCAATATCTGTGGGAGAGGAGGCTGTCCCGCCCAGCGGAATCGGATTCCCATTCAGGGCTGGCAGGGTACCGGTGAGATTCACGAACTGTAGTGTGCTGGTGGCCTGCTCAACAATCACCGCATAACCCGCAATCGAATTCAACGCGATTGCACTCGGCGCCAGGTTCGTTACGGAAAGCCCCGCTGTGCTTAACGGAATGGATGTGGGAGCCGGCGCAATGCTGAAGGCCGGCTGCACCGCTATATTTGTCGTTGCGGTCGGGAAAGTTGGCGGTGCGCCCTGCGTGGTGTTGCTGCTGATTGTGGCTTCGTAAAGTCCGGGATTCGGAAGCTGGAAATTGTCCTGCGGAAAAATGACCCGTCTGGCTCCGGACTGAACACTCTTGGTCACTCCAGTGCCGGCAAAGGTTACATTAACCAAGTTGCTTGACGCCCCGTAATAGCCGCCGTCCAGCGACACTTCAATCGAACCATTCTGCGTCGTCCCCTGCTGAAAACTGTCGGGAGCCGCCGCCACCACCGCCGGGCCGGCATTCACGATATGCAGAGGACACGCGATTGTGGACGCCGGTACTACCACGCATGGAGATGTCGCCGTCAATTGGCCGGGAATGTTCGGGATCGCAATCCACGCCGGCTTGGGAAGATTGGGAGGAGCAATAATGGGTTCCGCGAGGGAAAGCTGCTGCGACAGCAACCTCACTCTCGTCATGATGGAGGCATCACAAGCCACCACTGGCGTCACGTTGGCTAAGCTTGGGGTGCAATACGCTGACGATATCGGAATGGTGGTGACTTGTGACAACGGCTGCGCAGATCCCAGAGCGTTGGCTAAATCACTCGCCGTCGCGGCTTGTCCCGGCGGCACAAAAAAGACCTGTTCGCCGATCAGCAGATTACTCGCCTTCAGAAAAACGTCCTGCAGCAGGCCTCCGGCCGCAATCGTCGGCGGATACAGACCTGAAAAGCTCACTGGGTTCGTGGACGCGTTTATCAGCGTGACCGTGGCCAGGGCAAAGTGGCCGGTATCCGATGACGACGACACAACCACGAAAACCGTCGTTGGCGGGGTCGATTTGCTTCCCGCCGGCTTGGTGTCCGCCGGCACTGTCGCAGGAGCAGTGTAGACTCCGTTGTTATCGATGGTCCCGCACGTCGGATCGCACGTCTCCGCCAGCGGATTTGCTGTTGCGTCCAGCGGATTGGTGGAGGACTTCGACGAGTCCGGCTGCACCAATCGAAACTGTGCATTGAGCGGCGGAGAATTCTGGAAAGATGGAGCGAAGGTCGCAGTTAGCGCCGGGGTGATACCCACCGGCACAGTCGCCGTCGTTGGGGTGACCGAAACCCGAATTCCAGAATCCAGGCCGACTTGCCCGGTTCCCGTCTTCTTGTGGTCGGCATCTGCCGTCGCAATAAAGCTGATGATGGGAATCGGGTTCGGGAAATTGCTGAGTGACGGGGCCGTGTAGGTCAATACGTTCGAGCCATTTGTTGAACTTGTCGTCCAAGTCCCGATATTTCCGCCGTTCACCATTTGACCCGAAGTGCACGGCGCCGCTTTTGTCTGCACCGGATTCGGTGTTGCCGTCGTCGGCAACGGGGTAAACACATAGGTGCAAGTCCATGCAACCGTCAGCGTTGTGGATCCGCCTACTACCGCCGTGAAATTCGCCACCTGCCCGGCCACCACCGGGACCGCGCCCGGCGTCACCGACACCGTCACCACGTTCGCGCTCGAGCTCCCGCACCCAGACATCACCATCGCCGCCCAGGCCGCGCATACCGCCAAGACCGAATTTCTTGCCATTCGCCAACTCATGGATGAAATCTCCCTCGTGAATTCACCGCGCAAATTCCCCGCGGGCCTTCCCAAGCTATCTCGACTCCTGAAACTCGTACCCCGCCGCCCCCTTAGAACGTGCGGCTCACCGTAAACCGGAATGTCGTCTTCGGCTCGAAGTAGTTCAACCCGGAAGGCGCGAATATCGGCTGCACGGCCAATACCACAGCCGGGCTGCAAATCGATTGCCAATTGTTCAAATTATTCGGATCAATAGGCGTGATCGGATTGGTTTGTCCGCTGGCGATGCACTGCCGCGAAAGGTTTATCCCGTTGATCTGCGAATTCGGCGCGAACAAAGTTTGATGGTATCTCAGCGGATTGTACGAATAATAAATCCGGAACGGCGCCTGCACGATCGGCAAATTCACGATGAATTCGATTCCAGCGGAATCCCGCAGCTTGAAGTTCGTTCCCGGGGCGATCTGCAATTGCGCGTGCTGGTTTGCGAGCGGGAACATTTGATTGATGTTGTCCACGCCGCTGGGAGCCAAGAGCAATCCGCCTTTGCGCAAGACTCCGACTGTGCCTATATCGTTGAACAGCGCCATCGACACCGGCCCGGCAATCGGAATCCGGTATTCCAGATTCATTACCCCTTGCGTGTCGCCGCCCGGGAAGGTGATGCTCTTCAACAGCACCGGCACATTAAACGCTCTTCCCGATACCGAAATCGTCTGGTTCACCGTGTTCGGGATGTACGTCACCGGCGAAACTGCGCGAATGTCGAACCCGCGCAAATCATTTTCCCCGCCCAGGTAAAACCGGCTGTACGGCGGCACTTCTTTCCCGCCATACCCCGTCGTAAACCCTCCCAGGAATCTCACCCCGACCGCGTTGCGCCGGTGATTCACCGGACGGAAATACTTGAACTCGCCCGTGTTCGTGATCGTGTTCACGTTGCCGCCGATCGGCCCGCCCGTGAACGAGAGGGAATAAAAATAGCTTTTCCCGCGTGTCGCGTTGATCGGGTTGTCGATCGTGTTGTAGCTGATCGTTCCCGTCACCGTGCTCGCGATGATCCCGTTCAGCGCGCTGGGACCCGCGAGGCTGCCGAATTGCAATTGGGTGAACAAAAGCTGCGACGACTGGTTGAACGTGGAAATGTTGGTGCGCGACAGCCCGTACGTCAGTCCAACCCGCGTAAACACGTGCTTCTTCAACGCGTAGTTCGCAAACGTCGTGAATCCCGTGCTGTTCTGGTTGTAGTCCTGGATGAACTGCGGGTTGATGCTGACCTGTTGCCCCGTCAGTTGCGCCGCCTGCTGCGCCTGGTTGAATTTATAGAGCGTCGAAAATACCGTGAAGCCGCTGCTGATCGGCCGGTCAAACAAGTACGGCTCCGTGAACCCGAACATGAGGTTGCGCTGGTATTGGCCGATCTGCGCGGAAAGCGTCAGCGTTTCTCCAAGTCCCAAAAAATTGTTCGTCTGGTAGGTCAGCCCGATGAATCCGCCGGCGAGGCCGCTGACGCCGCCCTGCAACCCGATGGACTGCTTGCCCTTTTCATGCAGCTTGAGCAGCAGGTCCACCGTACCCTGCTTCTGGTTGCGCTTGATTTCCACGGCCTTGTCGGGGTCCAGCTTGTCGAAATAGTCGAGCTGGTTGATGCGCAGCACACTCAACTCCCATGCCCGCTTGTTGAAGAGTTGCCCTTCGTCAATCAGCAGTTGCCGGCGGATGACTTTGTCGCGCGTCGTGGTGTTGCCGCTGAAGTCGATGCGCCGCACATAATACTGCTTCCCCTCATCGAACTTCATCGTCACATCAATCCGCTTGGCCGCTTCGTCGATATCCGTTTCCGGCGTGGGCACGAAATCGATAAATCCGTACTGCCCATAAATCTTCGTGTAATCTTCCAGCGCCTTGCGGATCTTCGCCGTGGAGAACACATCCCCCTGCTTCAGCGGGAACGCCGCCTTCAGCGCGTCCGCCTTCAGCGAAAGCGCCTTGTCCGGGTCGCTGCTGGCGATCTTCAGCGTCCCCATCGAATACTTTTCGCCTTCTTCGATCGGGATGGTGATGTTCACCGCTTTGCCGCTGGTCCGCCCCATCACCACGGGAACGCCCCAGCGCCAGCCTTGCGTGTCGATGTTTTCCAACACCGGGTCTTTCACCAGCACCTTGAAATACCCGTTGTCCTGGTACACCCCGCGAATCCCGACTTCGATGTCTTCGATCAGCTTGTCGTGGTCGTAGGTCTTCGACATCACGTTGATTTCCGTGATCTTCAGCGGAATCGAGTATGGCCGGTCGTTGCGCATCGCGCGGATCAGCTTCCGCCGGCTGAACGCATGATTCCCCGTGAATTGGATCTGCCCCACTTTGACCTTCGGCCCTTCTTCGATCTTGAACACCAGGATTACCGCGTTGCTCGAGGCAATCCGCTCGTATTGCGGCGTCACCTTTGCAAATTGCCGCCCGTGCTCCCCCAACAGATCCTTCAGGACCACCTCAGCTTTTTTGATGCGAGTTGGGTCAAACTGGCTTTCCACCGTCAAGCCCACTTTTTTCTCTTTAAACTTGTCCAGAATGTCCGATTCCGAAATCGAGTGAATTCCGTCGTAGCGGATGCGCCGGATCACCGGCCGCTCCGTCACCTCGAAGACGATGACCTTCCCATTCGCTTTGCTTGGCGATTCCTCCACGCGCAATTTCACGTCTTCAAAAAACTGTGTGTTCCATAGCGCCTGGAAATCCCGCCGCAGCGTCTCTTCGTTGTAAGGATCCCCTTCGCGGCTGAAGATGCGCGCTTTCAACGTATCCGTTCGAATACGCCGGTTCCCCACGAACTCGATCCGGTCGATCACCGTGTTCCCGCCCGTCTGCGCGGCTCCGCCGGCCTGCTCGGGCATGAAATCCTCAATTTTTTCGGTAAGGGAATTCAAATCCAGGGAGGCGTGAAACAGGTAATGGTCTTGTTCTTCGCTTGCTTTTTCTTCTAACCTCGAAGCCCCGGCCTGAATCAAACCAGGAGCAATGCACGACAGCAACGCCAGAAGAATTAAGGATCGCCAGGAGACACCTGCTCGCTCAGAACGCGCCAGGTTCTTCCCGGAGAACACACAAACTTTCCGTTGAGCGGCCATTGAGAATCTCAAGGCCGCGCCCCCAAACTCAAGATGTTATTCTCCCGCCAGGCCCGGTGGGGCTGGTTGCGCGTACCACGCGGGACGGTTCCCACTCTGGCTAAACCGCTTCGCGTTCACACGTGTTGCGTCAGATTCGCTAGTGGACGACTGGGGTTGCCTCACCTACAGGCCGGAACGCGAGACCTTCCCCGGCAACGTAAATCTGCAATGTTGCCGGTCTCTGAATTCCCCCCTGGATCAGTGCTTCGGAGAGCGGGTCTTCGACGTACTTCTGAAGAGCCCTGCGCAACGGACGTGCACCGTAATTGCGGTCCGCGCACGTTTTCTCGAGAACCCACTGCCTTGCTTCGGGTGACAACACCACTTGCACTTGCCGGTGAATGAGTGTGTCATTCAATTGGCCGACGAGCAAATCGATTATGCGCAGCAGGTCTTCGTCACCCAATGGATTGAACAGGATTACTTCGTCCAACCGGTTCAGAAACTCCGGATTGAACGCGCGCTTCACTTCACCCAATACCAGGTCTTCCATGCTCCTCAGGCTGGCTTCGTCGATTCCCGCCTGGAATCCGATGGAGGTGCGCTTCTGCAAATGCCGCGCCCCAATATTGGATGTCATGATGATGATGGTGTTCCGGAAATCAACCGTATTCCCGAGTCCATCCGTCAACTGCCCGTCCTCAAAAACTTGTAGCAATATATTGAAAAGGTCGGGATGCGCTTTCTCAATCTCGTCCAACAATATAACTGAATACGGCGTCCGGCGCACGCGCTCCGTCAACTGCCCGCCTTCTTCGTAGCCCACGTATCCTGGAGGCGCGCCGATCAGCTTGGACACGGAATGCTTTTCCATGAATTCGGACATGTCGAACCGCACCAGCGATTTTTCCGAGCCGAAAAGAAATTCCGCCAGCCGCCGCGCCACTTCCGTCTTCCCGACGCCCGTGGGCCCCAGAAAGAAGAAGCAGCCCACCGGACGCGCCGGCGATTTCAATCCCGCGCGGCTGCGCCGGATTGCCCGTGCCAGTGCCGTGATGGCTTTGTCCTGGCTGATGACCCGCTTGTGGAGTTCCGGCTCGATGCGCAGCAGCTTCTGCTGCTCGTCTTCCTTGATCGAAGTGACCGCGATTCCCGTCCAGCGCGATACCACCTCTTCGATATCCTCGCGCGTCACGATTCCCGTCGAAGCATCGTCCAGCTTGTAGCGCTCCCGCAGCACGCGCAGGTTTTCTTTCTCTTTGCGCTCTTCTTCGGAATAAAACCGCGCCTTTTCGAATTCGTGCGCCGCAATTGCCGATTCCATCCGGTGAGTGATGAACTTCACGCGCTTCTGCACTTCGGCAACCTCTTCCGGCACCGAAGCCTGGCGCAACTTCACGCGCGCTCCCGCTTCGTCAATCAGGTCAATCGCCTTGTCCGGCAAAAACCGGTCGGGAATATAGCGGTTCGAAAGATAAACGGAGTAGCGCAGGGCCTCATCCGTGTAGCTGACCGCGTGGAACTTCTCGTACCGTTCCCGCACGCCGCTGATTACCTGGATCGCTTCTTCTTCATTCGGCGCCGGAACCTTGACGGCCTGAAACCGCCGCTCCAGCGATCGATCCTTCTCCACCGACTTCCGGTATTCTCCCGGCGTCGTCGCGCCGATGCACTGAATCTCTCCGCGCGAGAGCGCCGGCTTCAAAATGTTCGCCGCGTCCAGCGACCCTTCCGCCGAACCCGCTCCCACCAGCGTATGCAGTTCATCAATAAACACGATGGAGTTCTGGCTCTCCATCAATTCCTTCATGATCGTCTTCAGCCGCTCTTCAAACTGTCCGCGATACTTCGTACCTGCGACAATTAAGGATAAGTCCAGTGAAAGAATCCGCTTGTCTGCCAAAAATGGCGGCACATCCCCATCCGAAATTCTCTGCGCCAACCCTTCCACGATTGCCGTCTTGCCAACGCCCGGCTCGCCAATCAGCACCGGATTGTTTTTCGTCCGCCGGCACAAGATCTGAATCACGCGTTCCACTTCGCCTTCGCGTCCCACCAGTGGATCGAGCGACCCTTCCGTAGCCGCCTGCGTCAAATCGCGGCTGAATTCCGCCAGCAGCGACGTTTCTTTCGGCCGCGACGCCGTGGTCTTTTCCCCCGTCGTGCGCGACAACTCTTCCCGCAGCGCCGATAGCCGCAGCCCCCGCTCCATCAGAATCTCCGCGCCAAAGCACTTCTCTTCGCGCAGGATTCCCAGCAGCAGATGCTCCGTGCCCACGTGCTTGTGGCCCAGGCGTTCCGCTTCTTCCGCCGCCATGTTGAGAATTCGTTTGCATTCCGCGCTCAGTGGCACTTCCACGGAAGTGGAAATACGCTCGCGGATGGTGATGCGGGCTTCAATTTCTTTTCGGATGGATTCGATCGAGCCTTGCTGCCGCAGGAATCGGTTCGCCAGCGCTTTGTCCTCGCGCATCAAGCCGAGCAGCAAATGCTCCGTCTCGATGTACGGGCTCCCATACTGGCTGGCTTCGTACCGGGCAAAAAAAATGACGCGTCGCGCTTTCTCAGTGTATCGTTCGAACACGATTAGCTCGCTTCTCCCCCTGGGGTCCCCGTCGCCTCGGCTCTCACCGAGCGAGTCCGCAGAACGCCATGTTCCAGTCCCACCACGCGGTCGCATCGTGCCGCAAGCGCCAGATTGTGCGTCGCGATCAGCGACGTCAGGCGATGCGTGCGATGCAGCCGCTCCAGCAACTCGAACACAGCCCAAGCATTCTGCTCGTCTAGATCTCCGGTCGGTTCATCTGCCAGCAGCACGCGCGGCCCTGTGACGAGCGCCCGGGCTATCGCTACACGCTGCTGTTCCCCGCCCGAAAGTTCTCCTGCGCGGTGTTCGGCCCGGTCCTGCAGCCCAACCTCCGCCAGCCATTTTTGCGCCGTTTCGAGCGCAACTGGCTGTGGTTCTCCGCGCACCAGCAACGGCATCGCTACGTTCTCTACCGCCGTGAAATCCGGCAGCAGTTGATGCCTTTGCCAGAGAAACCCCACGGCTCGATTGCGAAATTGCGCCAGAGCCGCGTCTTCATTCGTTTCAATCGCTTTGTTTGCAAAGTATACTGTACCGCTCGTTGGAGTGTCTAGCGCGCCGAGCAGATGCAGCAACGTACTTTTCCCCGCTCCCGATGGCGCAACGATCGCTACCATCTCTCCTTCGCGCAATTCCAGGTTTGCATCCACCAATACTTCCAGTTTTTTCTCGCCCGTCCCGAAATTCTTCCGCAGTCCCCGCGATTCCAGCACAACATCGCCATGGAAAACTCCTTCGGCGGTGCTTGGCGAACCCATCAGCGGCATACTCCGTCCCGGCGAGCGCTTCGGCAAGGTTTTCTGCTGCACCACAAGCCCGCGCGCATATACATAAGATGCGTCAGATCGGTCGGAAAACACCTCGGCCAATTGTCACTTGTTTGCACTCGCTTGCCCAACAGTTTTCCCATTTCCTTCCCCAAGCTACCCCCGTCGGTAGACCGAGAATCTGTTCGGAATTGGCACATTTCTATTTGTCTATGTTTCAATACTTTACAGTAGGCTTCGCGGTCGGAAAACAACTCCGGCCCCCCGGCTGGACTAGCCTCCCAAGTATTGCCCCTCCTAGGAGCAAATCGAGAGCCATATTCGGTCCCGCCCCGGTTCCAGAACCTTGCCCCGCTTTCATTCAAACCGCAGGATCTCCACCGGCAGCAACCGCGCGGCCTCTCGAGCCGGCAGCAGTGTCGCCACAATCGCGATGCTCATGGCCGCAATCGCAATCCACAATCCATCCAAAAAATTGGGGTGGAACGGCACATAAGGCACTGCATACACCTGGGGATCCAAGGGAATCAGCTGATAGGTTCCCGCAATCCAGGCAAACGCATAGCCCGTCACCAATCCGAGCACCGTGCCCGACGCTCCAATTGCCAGTCCCTGGAACAGAAAAATCCGCCGGATCTGTTCCCGCCGCGCTCCCATGGAAAGCAGCACCGCAATGTCCCGCGCCTTGTCCGTCACTGTCATGGAAAGAACCACCAGAATATTCAGTCCTGCCACAAAAGTGATCAGGCCAATGAAGATCGCCGTCACCAATTTCTCCAGTTTCAGCGCCCGGAATAGCGCCTTGTTCTCTTCCATCCAAGTGGCGGCGGAAAATCCCTGCCCCGCGGCCTGCTCCACCTCTGGTGCAATCTGCGCCGCAAGTTCGGGCTTCGTCAGCCGGAACTCCAGCACGTTCACAATGTCTCCCGCGCCCGCCAGCGACTGCGCCGCCGGCAAGGATACGAAACACCAATTTTCGTCGTAGTCGTAAAATCCCGATTCAAACACGCCCGCCACCCGGAATCGCCTTGTCCGCGGCATCAATCCAAACGGCGTCAGCCGCCCCTGCGGGCTCGTCAGCGTCACGTAATCTCCCGGCCTCAATTTCCACTCGTCCGAAAGTTGCTTGCCGACGATCAATCCATCAATCCCGTCCGCATCCGTCGAAAAATCCAGTTGCCCCGACGTCAGCTTCTGCAGCGCTTCGTCGCTTTTCTTCTCGCGCTCGACATCAATCCCCTTCGTCACCACGCCCCGCGCCTGCCCGTTGAACGACAGAAGCACCGTCTCGTAAATCGCCGGTGTAACCGAGCGCACGCCGGCCATCTGCTGCAGCTTCTCGGATAACGCCTGATAGTTTGGAATTCCGCCGGACCCGGGTCGGGTGAGGGAAATGTGCGCGGTCACTCCCAGCAACCGGTCCTGCAGCGTTTCGCGGAAGCCGCTGTTCATTGCCAGTGCGATCACCAGCGTGGCCACGCCAGCCGCCACGCCAATCACCGAAAACAGCGTGATTAATCGCAGGATCGCCGGCCGGTGCGGCGACCTCAGGTAACGCCGCGCCACAAACCATTCGAAGCTCATGGCGCGCGGAATCCTCTACGCCTTCCCGGCTGCGTGCGCCGGTGGCTCTTCTTCTGTCTTTCCTTCCGGTCGCAGCAGAGGGAAGAGAATAACGTCGCGGATTGAGTGCGAATCCGTCAAAAGCATCGTCAACCGGTCGATTCCGATTCCCTCCCCCGCCGTTGGCGGCAGACCGTGGCACAGCGCGCGCACGTAATCCACGTCCAGTTGCTTCGGCACTGCATCCCCGCCCTGCGCCATCTGCGCCAGGAATCGGCGCTCCTGCTCCGCGGGATCGTTCAATTCCGAAAAGCCGTTCGCAATCTCCATCCCCGCCACGTAAATTTCAAATCGCTCGGTCAGGCTCGGATCTTCCGGCTTCTGCTTGGAAAGCGGCGAAATCTCCGTGGGAAAATCGTAAAGAATCGTCGGCTGGACGAGCTTGTCTTCCGCAATCGTCTCAAACAGCAACCCCGTCCACTCGCCGTCCGCCAGCTTTCCCTTCGCCCCGGCATACTCCGCGTGATTCGCCTTCGCCCACGCGTTATAGCGCTCCGTCGCCCGCGGTGCTCCGCCCGGTGCCGCCAATTCCTCCAGCGTCGGCGCTGCGCCCGCTCCTTGCGGCCAGTACTTCACAATCGCCTCGCGCATCGTCAGCCGCTGCATCTTGCTGAAATCCAGCTCCATCTCGCCGTACTTCACCGTCGTCGAACCCGTGATTGCCTGGGCCATCTGCGCGAAGAGCTCCTCGTTCAAGTCCATCAAATCCCGGTAATTGCTGTATGCCTCGTAAAACTCCAGCATAGTGAATTCCGGATTGTGTTGCGTCGAAATCCCCTCGTTCCGGAAATTCCGGTTGATCTCATACACCCGGTCGAATCCGCCCACCGTCAGTCTCTTCAGGTAAAGCTCCGGCGCAATCCTTAAATAAAGGTCCATGTCCAGCGTGTTGTGATGCGTCACAAACGGCCTCGCCGCTGCTCCTCCCGCAATCGGATGCATCATCGGCGTTTCCACCTCGATGTACCCGCGCCCGTCAAAAAACTTCCGCAGCTCCCGGACAATTCGCGCCCGCGTTTCAAATATCTCCCGCGACCTCTCCGTCGCAATCAGGTCCAGATAGCGCATCCTGTATCGCAGCTCGATATCCGCCAGCCCATGCCATTTCTCCGGCAGCGGCAGCAGCGCCTTCGACAAAAAGAATAATTCCTCCACCCATACGGACAGTTCGCCTGTCTTCGTCCGGAACATGTGCCCGCGCACACCAACGTGGTCGCCCAAATCCAGCAGTTGAAAAAGTTGAAATCCCCGCTCCCCTACCACATCCTTCTTCACATATATCTGAATTCGCTTCCCGCCGCCCTGTAAATGTGCAAACCCCGCCTTCCCCATCAGCCGGTACGAAACGATTCGCCCCGCCACTCGCACTTCTTTTTTTTTCGCTTCCAACTCCGGAGCCTGAGCCGATGCATACTCCCGAACGAGGTCCGCCGCCGCGTGGCTCCAACGAAATTCCCGTGGAAATGCTTCAAATCCAAGAGCTTGGATCTGTTCTAGTTTCTTCTGGCGCTGCTCAAACTGGTCGCGCGGCTCGAATTGCAAGTTGAAGTTCCCTTTCCTGGTGGCTGCAACTGGAGTATAAAGGCGGCCGGTTGGCTAGGGCAAGGAACGCTGTAAGTTGCTTTCGAAGGCTCCGTTCCCATTTTGACACTCGAAATTAATTATTATCGATTCTTAAAAGTTTTGTTATACTCCCAAAACTCTTCGACTCGTCCCGCGGAGGTTTATAGTGCGGATCACTTTTTCTCCTCTTCGTGCCGGTTCTGTGTCTAAAGATTGGAGATCCCCGCTTTCCGCTGAAAAATCCAAAACATACCTGGACGCGTTGCGCGGACTTGAAACTTCCTACGCCATGTTCAGTGTCAATCTGGATGAAGCCATCGGTCTTCGGCGCAATGGCCGTCTTGTCAAAGCTCATCAGGCGCTCTCGGTTACTCCGGCTCTTTGCAAGAGGCTTGCCGACCCTCTCTTGAGTCTTCTACGCGCCATGCTTGCTCATGCCAAGCATTTTCGGATTACCCCCAATCTCAGTCCGCTCGATCCTGAAAATTTTCAACAAGCCAAAAGCCGTCGCGCCGCCAGCTACAATGGAATCTGCAGCCGCATCTTCCTCAGCCAGCGCTCGCAATTTCTTCATAAAATCTCGACCCTCCTGGAGCTCGTCGAGAATCTCAACGAGTCATTCTCCGGCGCGGCGGAAGAGCTGAACGACCCGTCTTCCGTCCATCCGGAACGCGAATGGGACCTCCTCGACGCCGCCCATTACGACCTCAATACCTGCCTTCGCGAATCCATTGTCCTCCTCAAATGCTTTCTCCATGCCCTGCCGGATGGGCAATTGGAGGCGTTCGACGCCGCGCTCCAAGGGGCTTCCTTCTCTTCGTCTTCTCCGCTGCTCGCCCCCGGGCGTCATCTTGCCCATAGACGGATGACCCTGCTCAAGGGACAATAACCTTGACCCCTTGGGGACGTCTTTTTCGCCCCATGCAACCTATAGGCCTCATTCACCTTCTATAGGTGCATATGTGCGCCTCGTCCGTCATCCATGGGACAACTTTAGGAGCGACTCGGCGCATCCGTGCTATTAGTGGCGCCGCAACTGGACAGTTGGCCCGTCAAAGACCAGCACCACCGGTACCGTTGACCGAAGCGGAGGCTATCCGCCTGGCTCAGGCGGGGAATGCCCCTGCTTTTGAGTTTCTTTACCAGCTCCATGGCCGCAGGGTCTATGCCCTGTGCCTGAGGATGGTTGGGAACCCCGCCGATGCGGAGGACCTGATGCAGGAGGCTTTCCTTCAGCTCTTTCGCAAGATCGGCACGTTTCGCGGCGAATCGGCCTTTTCCACCTGGTTGCACCGCATGACCGTCAACGTAGTTCTCATGCGTTTGCGGAAGAAGTCGCTCCCCACCGATTCGCTCGAAGAGACCCTGGAACCCGACGCCGAAAATAGCGGCCCCAAGCGGGATGTCGGCGCCCCCGATTTGCGGCTCTCCGGGGCCGTCGATCGCGTCAACCTGGAGCGCTGTATCGAAAAGCTTCCTCCAGGCTATCGGACCGTGTTCGTCCTCCACGACGTGCAGGGCTACGAACACAACGAGATTGCGAACATCATGGGATGCTCCGTCGGAAATTCGAAGTCGCAGTTGCATAAAGCGCGCACCCGTCTTCGCGAACTGCTCCAGGAGGAAATTCGCCAGCAGGCGCGCGAGGAACGCAAGGCCGCAAAAACTCCGTCAGGTTCCTTGGAATAAGCTAGAATGAAGAAAACACCCCATTCACCCGGTGCGCAAAATTCGCGGAATACGTTTCCAGGGACAGCCGCCCAGTGCTTCTCCCTCGGGAGTTCCTTGTATGCAGTGTAAAGAATTGGAATTCGTTCTCGAATCCGAGGGACTCGCGCAGCTTCCCAAAGACGCTCGCCTGCACCTGGCCACCTGTGCCGCCTGCCAGGGCTTGCTCGCCGATCTCAACTCCATCGTCTCCGCGGCCAAGTCTCTTCCTGCAGAGGTCGCTCCGCCGGATCGCATCTGGATTTCCCTGCGTGCCCAACTCGAAGCGGAAGGCCTGATCAAAGAGCCTGTTGAGGTTTCGGAGCATTCTTCCTGGTGGGAATCTTTCACTGGGTGGATGAAGCCTCGCACGTTTGCCACCGCTGCCGCTGGTCTCGTTGTGCTGGCAGTCGCCGTTTTCGTAACGCGGATTCAACACGGGTCCAATCCAGGCGTCGCAAAGAATCAGCCGGCGGTCGAAACCCTGCGTCCGGCGCAGTCTACGACCGCAACGTCGACATCTCCGTCTTCAACGTCTCCCTTGAATGTTCCATCTCAGGGACCTGTTCCTTCCCGGGCGAAAGAGCTTGCTCCCTCGCCTTCCGAGTCCGCCTCGTTCACCCTCACCCAGGCGGAACTCGACGTGCCTGATATGCAGCTCGCCGGCAATTCCCAGGTGGATGCTTCTCTCCGCCAGAACCTGCGCACCCTCAATGCCTTTATTGCCGAATGCGAACTTCATCTCAAGCAGAATCCTCAGGATGAACTGGCGCGCGAATACCTTTATACCGCCTATCAGCAGAAAGCCGATTTACTCGCCGCGATGATGGAAAGCGGCAGGGGTGAAAACTAAAATGCTGCCTACGATCAAGAAACGCCATTCTTTGAATGTTTGGAGCGCCGCATTTCTTCTCTTCGTCGCTTCCACCGCCATTGCCGCCTCCCCTGAACATCAGGAACGCCATTTCACCGTCAAGGGCCACCCCGTCGTGGTCCTGCAGAATATCGTCAACGGGCGCATCGAGGTCAAGTCCTCCAAGAATTCCGAAGTCATCGTCTCCAGCACCTCGATCGCCGACAAAGTGGCGATTGACATTGAGCAGGTCGGGGATCGCATCGACATCAGCGCCTCCTCCCTCAGTTCTTCTCCTCTGCCACATGAAGTCGAAGCCAATTTTCAGCTCACCGTACCTGAACAGACCGAGCTCCAGCTCAAAACTCAGACCGGTTTGATTTATGTGGAGCAGGTCACCGGCGACATGAAGCTCGAAAGCGTCGCTGGCGACGTTCACCTGAAAGAAGTTTCCGGGTACATCATCGTCAAAACCACCGGCGGCTCGCTGGTTTGCACCCTCTGCTCCGGCAAGCTGGAGTTCACGTCCATCAGCGGCGGCGCCCAGGTTCTTCAGCCGTCCCTCACCAACGTGAACCTGATGACCACCTCCGGCAACATTCTTTATGACGGCGATTTCATCCGCACCGGTATTTACACGATGCGGAGCGGCAAGGGCCTCGTTGAAGTCCGCTTCTCCGGCAACGATTCCTTCGACCTGAACGCCCGGACCAATCTCGGTGTCGTGGACAATCAGGCCGCGGCTTTCCTGAAACCTGACACCCATTCCAGCCGCCACACCGCCTCGCGCTACGCCCACAGCCTCTTCGGCACCGTCGGCCAGGGCCTAGCCAAGGTCGAACTTTCCTCCTACAGCGGCACCATCCGCATCCTCAAACGCAACTAACTGCGCGTAGCGGCGCCTTAGTTTTTTTGGAGTGCGGTGGCTCTGCCTACAAAATCATCCGCTCTAGCTCTCCCAACCTATCTCTTTCACCAATTCCCAAATCTTCAGCTTTAGCTCTGCCTCTCACCGCTGTATTCTTAACTGAGCCTTATGAAATCAACTCCGCGCTCGTCGCCATCGTGAATCCAACACCCACATCTCGCGGCCCTCTCCTCCGCATTCCAATTGTCTGTCTCGCTGGGTTCATGGGCTCCGGCAAAAGCACGATCGGCGCGCGTCTCGCTCAGCATCTCGGCTGGCACTTTGTGGATCTCGACGAACGCATCGAAGCCACTGCCGGCATCACCATCCCGCAATTTTTTGAACGCCACGGCGAACCTGCCTTCCGCCAACTGGAAGCCGATGAACTCCGCGTCGCCCTCGGCCGTGCCGTCGAGCAAAAGGAACCCACCGTCCTCGCCCTCGGCGGCGGCACCTACGCGCAGCCAGGCGCCCCCGAATTCCTGCGCAACGCCGGCGTCCCCGTCATCTGGCTCGATGCCCGCATCGAGGTCCTTCTCTCCCGCTGCATGACCATGACCGGCCGCCCGTTATTTCGCGATGAGGCCAGCTTCCGCGCCCTTCACGCGCAGCGCATCGTTTCCTACCAGCTCGCCGATTTTCGCGTCGATAGCTCGGGCGATGCCGCCGTCGTTGTCGCTGAAATTCTCCGCCGCGGCATTGCCGGAGGCCCGGCCGCCGATCTTGAATCGCATCTCGAACTCGAAAAACCAAAGTCCTGAGGGGGTTCCATGAGAAGTGATTATTTCCGACGGAATTTGTTTGCCTCTCTTGCAGCGCTGCTGGCTCTCGCTGTCCTGCTCGGCCTCTCCGCCTTCGCCGTCGACAAAAAAGCCGCGCCCGGCTCCGTCTTCGTCGCCGACAAGGGAAAATTCAATATCCTTCTGGATGGCGCTTCCATCGGCCGCGAGGAATTTGAGATCGAACCCTCCGGCGCAAGCTGGATCGCCAAAGGCTCCACTTCCATCAAGACGCCCGATGGAAAGTCCGCCAAGGTCACCGGCACCCTCACCCTTCAGCCAAACGGCGCACCGGTAAGCTACGACTGGTCCGCGCAAACCGACAAGTCCAACTCCGCGCACATCCTTTTCGTCAACGGCGTGGCTAAAACCACCCTGCAGATGCAGGGCGCCGCTCCCTACCAACAGGAAAATTCCTTCGGCTCGCCGGTCATCGCCGTTCTGGACAACAACCTCTATCACCAGTTCGAACTCCTCGCCCGCATTTACGATTGGAACAAGAAAGGCGCGCAAACCTTCCCGGTCCTCATCCCTCAGGAATTAACCCCCGGCACGATCGCTGTCGAATCCACCGGCACAGCCACAGCCGGCGGAAAATCCTACGAAGCGCTGAAAGCCAACACCTCCGACCTCGAAATCCTTCTCTACCTCGACTCCAGCCACAAACTCATCCGCCTCGAAGTCCCCTCCGCGAAAGTGGCCGTCGTCCGCGAATAACCGTACATTCCCACAGCTGCTCGGGGGATCCGCAGCTCAACAGCTCGTTGCAACACCATCAGTCATGTCACCGTGTTACCCTAGCGCGATGACAGAAGTTAATCGTCCTTTATGAGTCCTCCCATTGTCCGTGAACCCCGCTGGCCCGCGTTCGTAGCGATGCTGGCTGCCGCCGGTGTGTATTTGGCCCTGCCGGAACCGCTTTCCTTGGGTCCGAGTTGGCTGTTGCTGGTAATTATTGTGCTTTTGTTGATTCCGATCTTGATGACCTATCGCTACGGTCTTTACAAGGCAACTCGGATTCTCACATTCACCGCCAATGGCGTCATCACCGTCGCCATGATTGCCTCCTTAGTTTTTCTGGTCAGAGGCATCCCACAACATCTTGAGACGCCGAAGGCATTGCTGCGTTCGGCGAGCGCACTTTGGATCACTAATATTCTGGTATTCGCACTCTGGTACTGGAAGCTCGATGCAGGCGGTCCACTGAGGCGCGATTCTCCGCACGGCCTCTCAAATAGCTCATTTCTCTTCCCACAGATGTTGGCTCGGAAGGAACAGGATTCGTCATGGAAACCCAATTTTGTGGACTACCTGTTTCTCGCGTTTAATACGAGTACGGCCTTTTCACCGACGGATACGGCGGTTCTGTCTCGTTGGGCCAAGCTCGGAATGATGGTCCAGTCATTGATTTCGCTCATGATTGTTGCCTTGCTCGCGGCGCGCGCTGTGAATATCCTCTAAGGCACACGACGGCAGCCCACCAAATTTGGGCTTGTCTTGATCGGACAGACGGGAATCCGCGCGTACAGGTTTCCGTAACCTAGTCGAGCAGATCCGGCTCGTCACGGAGGATGCGCGCGAGAAGTGGCTGAAACTGGAACCACCCCGCGAAATGAGTTCCCACTTGCCCCCGGGTAGCGATCGCCTGGGCGTGATCGATCTTTACCGGCTCACCGGCCGCCTCGGCGAGCAACTGCGCGTGGCAACTCCGGTCCATGGTGATGAACCACCAGGCTGCCTCTTCCACCGTCTCACCCACGGTGAGCAAGCCGTGATTCCGCAAAATTGCCGCCTTGTGTGGGCCAAGAGCTTTAGCGATTCGCTCTCCTTCGGAAGTTTCGTACACTACACCGGTGAAGTCCGCGAACAAGCCGTGGTCTTCGTAAAACGCGCAGGCGTCCTGGGTGACGGGATCGAGCAGCCGCCCGAGTGACGCCCAGGACTTCCCGTACATCGAATGGGCGTGCGCCGCGGCAACCACGTCAGGGCGCGCAGCGTGTATTTGCGAGTGAATCGCAAATGCCGCTCCATTTACAGGCGGGTTGCCCTCGACGACCTGGCCGCGATGGTTCACCAGAATCAGGTCCGACGCGCGGATTTGCCCGAAATGCATCCCAAACGGGTTCACCCAGAAATGGTCCAGCCGTTCAGGGTCGCGGGCCGTGATGTGCCCGGCCACTCCTTCATCAAATGCGAAACGCGAAAACAGGCGAAATGCGGCGGCAAGCATGCGCTTTCGATGCAAGCGCTCCTCGGCCGCGGAGGCAAATTTAGGTGGTTGGGGAACGTTTGGTGCGCTTGCGGGTGAGCCTGCCATGTCGTCCTCCGGCAAGTGGGAAGTGGAGACTGGAAGCTTACTTCGTTTGCAGCCAAAATGCGACGCGCCACTGGAATTAACTCCCCGCCAAAGACGCAGTTTTTCATTTGTGGTGAAGGAGAGACTGGGCCGACTCATTATTCTGGAACGGGATTCGGCGCTGTAGGTTCAATGGCGGGGGTGGCGCTTAGGGCGGCCTCTCTCGGCACCAAGGTCACCCGAAAATCTCCGAACTCCTCGTCGAGGAGTCCCGAATAAATGACGAATGCACCCACGACAGCGTCAATGAGGACTTGAGATACGAAGGGCACCATTTTTCCGATTGTGCCGCCAATCGAGGTGAGAAACCCAATGGTCAACCCTAGAGCAATAGACCCGGCGAACCTGAAGATCAGCGAGTACGCAATTGTGCGCCAGATGAATGCCCACCAAACGCGAAGCGTTCGCTCCGATGTTCGAGGCAGAGGCTCGACAGCAAGAGTGGCATCGCGAGGCAGTAGAGCAACGGAGAAGTGGCGGAATTTCTTCCCCAAAATACGGTAGATACCGAGCACCGAGACGAGGAACATCACAGCATATGGCAGAATCCGACCAGCCCACAGAACAAATTGGGTTGAAAGCGTTTCGGTTTCCCAAGCTCTGCGCAGAAGTAACGAGAGCACGCCGATGATGACGAACGAGATCAGAGATGTCGGCCAGTAGTACGCCCACCAAATCCGAAGACCGTAGTTAACATTAGGTTGGATGTAATCTTCCATGGACAGAGATGCACGCCGAATCGGAAGTGCATTTAATAAACCAGGTTCGTTTGGCATTGTTTTGTGCGCATTGTGCAATGCATCAGTGTCAAAGTCAAGTAACCGATACTTAACGCAGGGCTGTTGCTATCGATCCGTTCCCAAGTGCCTGGTTAGTTGGCAACCGGACAAGTTGGCTAGACTGGCCCGAAATAGGCACGCAGCGGTGGCCGGCCAAATTTGGACGCCTCGATCGCAGAAAAAACACAAACGGCGTCCCGCCATGGGGACGCCGTTTGCTTGAGCCCTGACCCTGTTACTCGAACTTTTCCTTACCGTGCCAGCGGTCGCTGGAACACCGGCATTCCCGGCCTCCGCAGCGGATATCCCTGCGGCTGACCATGGGCTTGCGCGGGGATCAGCCCATTCGAATGGCTGGCATGTCCGATGTGCCCGTGCTGCCCGTTGCCATTCGCCGGCGCGGGCTGCGGTAGCCGTGCCGGGTTACCGATAGGGCGGAGAGTGATCGGCGCAGCGTTCACGTGATCGCTGATCGCCTGCAACCTCTTCAGTATGGATTGCCACTGTTCCCAGTCCAGTTGCCGCAGAAACGGACGCAACCCCTGGATGAACGGATCCTCCAGCAGCGCCTCGCCGTCCGACTCCGGAATGAAGAACCGGTTCAGCCCGACGTTTAGCGCTTCGGAAATCTTCTCCAGCGTGCCGAGGCTCGGAGTCATCTGCCCGCTCTCGATGCGCGAGAGGTACGAGCGGCTGACCTTCGACTTCGACTGCAGCTGGCTCTGCGTCATCGCGCGCGATTCCCGCAGTTGGCGAATCCGCTGGCCGATGTTCTCCACCGTTTCCTGATTCGCGAACTTCGGCGAGATCGCTTCTGGAACAACCTCTTCCTGCGGGACCTCCTGCGGAATCAGATATTCCATCCGCTGAGGCAGTGCCCGCACACAACGTCGGCAATTGCCGGTGCGCGTGCGGTATTGCACTAGGCCGCAGGTCTTGCAGCGAATGACTTCGCGGTCCATCTCCAGTGAGTTCATCGTTGCCTCTTTATCCAAGTGTGCGGACACCGGCGCTCCTCGTTTGACTGTTGTTTTTTCCGGCGTGCGGATAGGAAGGAACGTCGGAGCGTTCTCGGGGGAAGGCAGTTACTGGCGCGATGGGAGTGTCGCTCGAGCGCCTGATTCTTGTCAATAGTATTTTTCAAAAAAATGTGACGGGAACGCCCGAAATCGTCCCTGTTTACGCCGTGTTTTCGCCTGTCCGCCCGGCCGGGACTCCCGTGTTTCAACAGCCCCTAGTGCTTGTTGCATCGTTGCACAGCTACATCTTGTGCTTTCGTTCCTTCCACAACCCGCTTTTCATTTCCGCACATCCGTTCCACTTCGGCACTCTTTGGAGTGCGAATGCGCAGCTTTCGCTTTTACGGCGCAAGCCCAGCCATTCAAATTCCGGATCGTCCTCGCTTCCAGCCCCGCGCGTTGTCATCCTTCGCGCCCGCCTGAGGCGGGCGCGAAGGACCTCAACTGCAGGAATCCTTCGAACCAGCCAAATCGCAACGCCCCCGATCTACGCTACAATTTCCCTTTCCTCAGGAGCCCTTATGCCCACGCGCGAAAACGCCTGGAAGATCGTCTGCGAATTCACCCAATCGGAAAGCCTCCGCAAGCACATGCTGGCCGTCGAAACCTGCGTTCGGGCCTACGCCCGCAAGACCGGCGCCGATGAAAATACCTGGGGCCTCGCCGCGCTCCTGCACGATTTCGACTACGAGCGCTGGCCCAACGCCGACCACGCTGCCGACCGCGAGCATCCCGCCGAAGGCGCCGAAATCCTGCGCGAGCGCGGCTACTCCGAGGAAATCATCCGCGCCATTCTCTCTCACGCCGAATATTCCGGCGTCCCGCGCCAGTCGGCTCTCGAGCACACGCTCTTTGCCTGCGATGAACTCGCCGGCTTCCTCGTGGCCTGTACCCTGGTGCGCCCGTCGAAAAGCATCCTCGATCTCGAAGCCAGCTCCGTTAAAAAGCGCATGAAAGACAAAGCCTTCGCCCGAGGCGTCTCCCGCGAAGACGTCGTCAAAGGCGCCGAAGAACTAGGAGTCCCCCTCGACGACCACATCACCTTCTGCATCACCGCCCTCCGCGAAAACGCCGACACCCTCGGCCTCCGCGGCTCCCTCTAACAAATGTAGCGGCCGCCTTCTGAGGCGGGCTTTTGGAGTGCGGAAGCGGGCTTCCGCTTTTACGAGCTCAACCTAACCGCCCAACTTGCACTTCCACCTCGCCCCCAATTGCAAATCATCCCCACGCTTCGCGATGTGTTACCTTCTCGACTACGCACCCGCGCCTTACGCTCGCCTTGTGGATGAATTCTCAATTACTCTCTTCTCAGCACCAAGGAGACTCCGCATGGAACCTCTGGCCACGCTCTTCACCATTTTCGGCGTTATTTTTCTGTTGCTCGTCCTCGGCGCGATCGTCGGCTCTTTCTTCACCGTGCAAACCGCCGAAGTGGCCATCGTCCAGCGTCTCGGTAAATTCGCGCGTGTCGCGGGGCCCGGCCTCAACTGGAAAACGCCCTTCATCGAAAACGTCGTCCGCCGCATGAGCATGAAGGTGCTGCAGTTCGATGTGCAGGTGGAAACCAAAACGCAAGACAACGTCTTCGTGCAAATCCCGGTCTCCATCCAGTACAAAGTCCTACCCGAAGGCGTCGAATCCGCGTTCTACAAGCTCTCCGACCCCGTCAAGCAGATCGAGTCCATGGTCTACAACGTCGTCCTCGGCCACGTCCCCAAAATGAAGCTCGACGACACCTTCCTCAACCAGGCCGACATCGCCAAAGACCTTCGCGACTCGCTCGACAGCTCCATGCACGAATACGGCTACAACATCGTCAAAGTGCTCATCTCCGACATCGTTCCCGACCCCAAGGTGAAAGCGGCGATGAACGACATCAACGCCGCGCAGCGTGAACGCGAAGCCACCGTCTCCCGCGCCGAAACCAACAAACTACTCGCCGTCAAGCAGGCCGAAGCCGAAGCGGAATCCAAGCGCCTGCAGGGTGAAGGCATTGCCAATCAACGCAGAGCCATCATCGCCGGATTGAAAGATTCCATCGAAGATTTTTCAAAAGCAGTGGCGGGCGCCACGCCTCACGACGTAATGCAACTCGTCCTGATCACCCAATATTTCGACACTCTGAAAGATATCGCCGCCAACGACCGCACCAACACTGTCCTCGTGCCGCATTCCCCCAGCACCATCAACGACCTCTTCAGCCAGTTCCGCGACACAATGGTCGCCAGCAACGCCCTTTCCACGCCGCCCGACGGCCCCGGCCCCGTCGCCAGCCGACTGAAATAATTCAGTAGTGGGCATTTTCAAGTGCCCCGCCCATGGTCCTTCACTTCACCTGCACGGATTATTCGAGTAATTCGTGTTTTCTGGGGAATTGGAAAACTTGGGAAAGGCGCCCGCCGCGGACGGCGACCGCTACAAAGGCTAACCCATGAGCACAGCCAGGGAATGGCTGTGCCACATGCGCTACCTCAAGCGGAAACAGCACTCTCACTCCGCGCAGCGGCTTTAATAAACTTCGCCGTCACATCCGGCGCGGTAATCGGCAGCATGTGCCCACCTGCCACCAGTTCCACGCGCACCATCGAACTCTTCGCCTTCATCGCTTCTCCGTGCACCTGATGGCTCAGCACCTCGTCGCTCGTCCCATACAAAATCCGCACCGGCACCCGCAGCGAAGAGTACCGCGCGACCATCGCCCTCAAATCCAGATTGACGGCCCTCATGTCCGATGACGTGTTGTAAAAACTCCGCGGCCGCAATCCCAGAATTCCGCCCGCTCGAGTGGGAAAATCCGCCGGTGCCGCTTCCGGGCTGAAGATGGCATCTAGGATTGCCTTCCCGCCGCGAATCCCGATCGGGGTCGCCACAGTCCACGCGACAACCCATCGCAAAAAGTTCGACTTGATGTCCAACGCCCGGAACGGCGCCGGCGCATTTTTCTCCACGTGCGTCAGCGGCGCAATCAGTGCGAGTCCTTTCACTGAATCTGGAAAATCGAGCGCCACACCCAGCGCAATCGCGCCGCCCAGCGAGTGCCCAACCAGCAAAGGACGTTCCAGCCCCAATTTGCGGATGAACTCCGCCACCGTCGCCGCCTGCTCGCTCAGCCGGCCAGTCGCACCGCGCGCCCGCCGCGAATAACCGGAGCCGGGCCTGTCCATCAGGATCACCCGGAACTCGTCCGTCAGCCGCTCCAGCAGCGCATACGTGAAGTTGCCCATCTGGCCGCCCAGCCCGTGCAAAATCACGATCGGCGGCCCCGAACCCTTATCCAGGTAGTGAATCCGCGCGCCCGCAACCTCGACGAAACGCCCGCGCGGAGGCAAAGCGGTCTCAACGCGTCGCGCGGTGACGGCGGTGAAAATCACCAGCCCGCCCAAGCTCATCGCCACAAGCGCGATCACAACAAGGAGCAGCGCCATCATCGCCGTCGCATCATCCGCTCCCCAATCTCCCCGCAATCCGCTGCGCGCTTCATTCCGCTCTCCCCCGTTTTTCCGTGCGCGCGAACTCCATCGTGCCGTCGTCCACACTGGCGAACCGGAACTCCAGCATGTCCAGCGCGTAATTCTGATGCAGCTTCCACGGCCTCTTCGACCCCTGCTTCGGAATGACGCCGTTTGCCCGCTGGATGTACCCAGAACTGAAATCGATCGCCGGCTCTTCCGTAATCGATTCATCCCGCTTCCTCGGCGTGCAGCGCGCATACCCGCCCATGTCCATATGCTTCAGCAACCGGCACACATACTCCGCGGTCAAATCCGATTTCAGCGTCCACGAAGCGTTCGTGTAACCAAACGATGACGCCAGATTCGGTACATCGCTGTACATCATCCCCTTGTAACTCATCGCTCGCGACAACTTCACTTGCGCTCCATCCACCCAAACTTCCATCCCGCCCATCAATTGCACCTTCAACCCGGTCGCGGTCACGATAATGTCTGCCTCCAGTTCCTCGCCCGACCGCAACCGCAATCCCTTCTCCGTAAATGTCTCGATCTCGTCCGTAACCACCGACGCCTTCCCCGAACGGATGGCGCGAAACAAATCCTCATCGGGAATGAAGCACAGCCGCTGGTCCCAGGGGTTGTAGCGCGGCGTGAAATGCTTCGCCACATCGTAATCGGGTCCCAGCGACTTCTGCGCCAGCCCCAGGAGCCATTTCTTTATTTTTTCTGGTTTCTGCCGCGACCTGTTAAAGAGGTACATCGCAACCAGTACATTTTTCCAGCGCACCAGCGTGTACGCGACCACCGCCGGCACTTTTCCGCGCAGCCAGCCGGCAACCAAGTCCTCCGACGGCAGCGCCAGGATGTACGACGGCGACCTCTGCAGCATAAACACGTGTTTGGCCATCTCCGCCATTGCCGGCACCAGCGTCACCGACGTCGCCCCGCTCCCGATCACGACAACGCTCTTGTCCTTGTACTCGAGATCCTCCGGCCACTTCTGAGGGTGCACGATTCGCCCACGATAACTCTCCATCCCCGGCCAGCCCGGCATGTAGCCCCCGGCATAATCGTAGTAGCCGCTGCACATGTACAGAAAGTTGCACATAAAGCGCGCCGCCGCCCCGTCAGCTCTCGTCGCCTCCACGGTCCACGCCGCATCCGCCGACGACCACCGCGCCACTTTCACCTGATGGCCATAACGAATCTTCCGATCGATCCCGTATTCCTCCGCCGTTTCCCGAATATACCGCAGGATAGACGGCCCATCCGCAATCGCTTTCGCCTCTCGCCACGGCCGAAACCGGTAGCCCAGCGTGTACATATCAGAGTCGGAGCGCACTCCCGGATAGCGAAACAGGTCCCAGGTTCCCCCGATCGCGTTCCGGCCTTCCAGAATGAGGTAACTTTTTTTCGGGCATTCCGACTGCAGGTGATACGCCGCGCCAATTCCCGAAAGCCCCGCACCCACAATCAGCACATCAAAGTGCTCAACGCGTCCTTCTTCTCCTGACGGCTGAGGCGCACTCTCAACAACTGCTGCTCGATCTGCCATCAACAATTTCTCCCTGCTGGCTCGCTTTTCCATCAAATCCCGGACCCAACTGCACAGAGTCTATCCAGCAGCCGAGCACAATACCACTCTCCAGGTTTGTGCACAGCCATTCCTGGCTGTGCTCTTGGGTTCCTCTTCTCTGCGTAACCTCGGCGTTCTCTGCGTCTCTGCGTTAAGTTCTTATTCTTGGTCGCACTGCCACCGCTACGGCTTTTCCCCCAACTGCTTCAACTTCCCCTCAGCGCTCTCCTGAATCCCCTTCCGCATCGCCTCGTTAGCGGTAGTATCCGTCGCCAGCATTTGCAGCGCCTTCTTCGCGTTTTCCCGCGCCAGATCCTTCTGCCCGTCCGCAAGATACGCGTCGGAAAGGCTGTCGTACACATTCGCCGAATCGGGAAACGCGCTCGCATTCAGCTTCAAAATCTCAATCGCGCCTTTGTTGTCTCCCTCTTGCATATGCTCGTAACCGATCACATTCACCAGTCCTTCATCAAAGAGTTTCGCGTGTGGATCTTTCTGCCGCGCCGTCGCCAGTTGCTGCGCCGCCTTCCCCGCGCCGCCCGGCGAATCGATCAATTTCAGAATCGCAGGAGGATCGCCCCGCCGCGTGGTATTCACCGGCGCGCTTCCCGGCGTTTTCACCAACGTCTGCACATACCAGTCCACAATCATGGCCGGCAATTCCTTGTGCGCGGCAAAAATCTCCACCCCATGCCCCCCATTGGGAAATTCCACGAACTTGCTTCCGGGATTTGTCGACAAGCTATACAGCCATTCCATCAGTTCCACAGCGGCGCCATCGTCCCTCGCCGCCGAAAGCAGCACCGGCATTTTCTCGGACTTGCTCAAAAACGCGCGCCCGTCGCGATCCGTATTCCCCGAAAGCAGCACCAGCGATTTCACTTCCGCGTGCCGCCGCGCCAACTGAATCGCCTGATTCACGCCGCAGCTCGCTCCTCCCGCTCCAACGATGCCGCGGTTCACGCCCGGCTGCGACACCAGGTAGCCGTACGCCACGTCCACATCCCCCGGCCATTTCTCATTCAAAATCTTCGCAAATTCCGCTTGTGACAAATCCTTCACCGGGGTGCCGCCGCTCTCTCCGTATCCACGGTAGTCCAGCGTCAACACGGAAATTCCCGCTGCCGCCAACTGCGTCGCAAGCCCGTCCCAACCCTTGCGCTGCTGATTGCATTGGTGCAGCAGCAACACGCCCGGCCCGGCCTTCCCGGCCGCAGTACCCGCCCCATAAAATGTAGCCTTCAGCTTGGTTCCATCGGCCGCCGCCAGATCCACCACGCGCGGCCCCGGCGCCTGTTGCGCCGAGCAGGCCACCGCCAGCATCATCAGCCCCAACATCAGCCCGCCCGCAGTTCTTACGCTCTTCGTCATCTCAATCGTCTTCATGGGAACCTCCTCCCCTGCCCAGCATCATACGTCTACGCCCCGGTTGAACGCGCCATTCTCCCTTTGGTCGAGTCCCTGTAGTGGCCAATCTTGAGATTGGCCAGCCCGTCGTGGCACCAAGCTACCCCGCGTATGGCTCATAGCGAAGCAGCACGCTTCCCGAAACCAGCGGACGCGCCTCCAGCAGCTTCATCCTCAGCCGGCTCAGCGCACGTCCGAACAATTGCTTGCCGCTCCCCAGCACCACCGGCACGATACACAACCGGTACTCGTCAAACAATCCCTGCTCCATCAAGGTCGCGCTCAGATCGCCGCTGCCAAACACATAAATATCTTTTTCGCCCTTGCGCTTCAGCTCTTCCACTTCCTTCTTCATGTCACCTTTCAGGAGCTTCGTGTTCTGCCAATCCGCCCGCTCCAACGTCCGCGAAAACACCGCCTTCGGCAAACTGTTCATGTACCCCGCCACCTCGCCCTGCGCGGTCTTCCAATAGGCCGCCATCCCCTCATACGTCACCCGCCCAAACAAAAGCATGTCCGCAACGCGCAGCTGCTCGATGGACATCCGCTCCAACTCCTCGCCCCAAGCATACTGGTGCCAATCCAAAGCCCAGTTCTCCGGCCCATCAAAATACCCGTCCAGCGTCATCAGATTCCACATGATCAATTTGCTCATCGCAAAGTCCCCCCGCTCTCCCTGTCTCTGTTCCTTTCTCCCCCATCCTAATTGGTGCCCTGCCTTTCAAGCTAGCCCGTGTTTGTGGGGCCCGCCAGCCTCCGGAAGCCAAATTGCACAAGAATCTGGCAGCTGAGTCAAACCCTGTCAAGGAAGGCTTCCAGGTTGCTTGCCCGCTAGCCGCTCACCCTTTGCACACTTAATGCAAAGGAAAATCTTTAATCCCAAAACCGATCGTGGTGCATCTCAGAGGAGGCAGCGCGAACCTTTGGACCCCCAATGACTTTGCGCTTTACACCACCTCAGGCCCCGAAAGGAACCCATGTCGAACGGTCGCACTCTATCCCTCTCCACTGTCACCGCCGTCGTCCACGCTCCGATTGAGAAGGTGGATATCGCGGATTGGCTTTTCAATCTCCCCGATGCGGAGTACCAGCGCTGTTCGCACGCCCACATCGCGGCAGGAATCACCTCCACAGATGACGGCCGTCCGATGTCGATCAATGTCGAAAACATCGGCGATGCTCTCCTGATTCAGCACTATGTCGCAGAGGTCAGCGAGCCGCATGTTTGCCGCATGGTCTCCGTCTCCGACGCCATCACCGAGGCTGGGCGTACCAAGGTTCAGGTCATGTGGGAACTCAGCGTCAGGAAGTTGGATAGCCAGACATGCCAATACAGCAATCACATTCATGTCAGCGCAACCGAAGAGTTCATGGCCTTCCTCAAGGAGCACAACATCCCGTTCGAAAGGGCCAGGGATGCGCGCCAGCAGGCATCCGATTCGCACAATCGCGAACAGACCCCCAACTTCGCCAAAAGCATCGAACGCCGGGCGTTGCGCCAATCCGCAGCCACAGCAATGGCCGCCGCTCGTTAGCCCTGCCAACAGACAATATCTGGTTATTGGCAGCAATCACTATGTAAGTGCGGGTTTTTAACCCCGCACGTTTACCAATTCCGGCGAGGCACACCCGTTGCGGCAAGGAGCCGCTACACGGAAGAATGCGGAACGCAAAGGAGAGAGCTACTCGTCTTCGGAGTCGGTGTTGGAGCTGCCGAGGCCGGCGCGCGTCAGGAAGCGGCGGAGGGCGGACTCGCCAGCGGCACCGCGTTGCGTGCCGGCGATGGTGCCGTCGCGGTCGATCAGCACATAGATGGGATAGACGTTGGCCTGGTACATGGCGGCGAGGTTGGTGTCTTCCATCATGACGATCGGAACGGAGCGCGGGTGGGACTCCAGATATCGCTTCACGGTTTTCTTGGACTCGCCGACATCGATCGCCAGCACGATCAGCCCTTTGCCCGCGAACTCCTTGGCGATCTGGTCGACATACGGCGCTTCATGGTCGCAATAGCCGCACCAGGTGGCCCAGAACTCGAAGAGGACAATCTTGCCCTTGATGGATTCGTTGGTGAATTTTTCGCCGCTGGTGGTGGTGGCGTGGAAGCGCGGCGCGGGCTCCCTGGCCGTCTTGGCGGAGAGAAGACTCGAAGCAAGAATGAGCGTGGAGACAAGCAGCGGCACGCTCGAGGGCAGGGTTCGGGTGCGCATGCCGGGAATGTATCACAAATTGAGTTCGATTTGGTTACGTAGCAGCACGGGTACCGGAAGAGAGCGTTTTTGCCGGATGGAGTAAACGGAAGACCCACCCTTCGCAAACGGCGCGAAGGATGGGCCACCCAACACCACACGGAAAAATCCAGAGATTCCCCGGTTCCGTCGAGCCGGCTGGGAAGATCGTTGGTTGCCACGGTCCCTCCACTGCGCAGCGGCAAACGGCACCGCTGCTACGGTCGGGATGACAGAGTTCGGAGGGGGAAGAAGGCGGCGTAAAGCCGCCCCTACATTGAAGCAGAAAGCGCCCGGCGACAAATGACGCTCGGGCGCTCCAGGACGGCTGGGGATTTTCGTTTAGCGGGTGTTTTACGCGGACTTCGCGAGTTTTTGCGCCGCCCGGGCCATTTGGGCATGGATGGCCTTCATTCGCTCGCGGGCCTCGGCGACGCGCTTGCGGCCGTCTGGCGTGGCATCGATGAGCTTTTCGAAGCTGGCGGCGAATTGTGGTCCAAGCGCCGCTCGGATTTCGCCGAGGAGCGGCTCGATCTTGGAGAAGACGCCGATGTGCTCGCCGTTGCTGTCGGAGAAAAGTTCCAGGCTGATGGCGCCGTTTTTGACGAGAGCGCCGGCCATCTCCCAATAGCTGATGACCATGCGCAGATAGGCGCTATTTTCGCCAAACATCGCGGCGTTGAAGTCCGCGAACGATTGAGGATTGAAGTCGCGAAAATACCAGTCGCGCGCCTTGCGCATCTTTTCTTCGCGACGCAGATCGTAAAGTTTGAGAATGAGTCCTGCTTCTTCTTGTTTCGACATGAGAGAAAGCTCCTTTTGTTTTTTTTTGACGTTCCCGGGGCGCCGGGCGTAAGCGGCCTGGCGCCACCGGGTTGATTCGGGAAAACGGGTTGTTGGATCCACGAGAGCTAGATTGAAAGCCTGCCTGCGGCAGACAGGCCAGCGCTATATGGAAGAAGGAAGAGAAAGGTTAGTGGTTTTCGCCGTGGCAGCAGCCTGCATCGGCCTTGGCAGCGGACGCGCGGGCGGGTTCCGCGGACTTCCCGGCTGCCGACGCGGAATATTTGTCGTGATGGCGCACCCAACCCATTGGATGCGGCTTCACGCCGGCTTCGTCGCGGCCTTTGGGCACGCGATCGAGGAAGAAATAAACGCCGAGGAGTTCCTCGAGGCCGCGGCCGAAGGTGGAATAGGTGTGGTAGACACTGCCCGAAGCGTCCTTGGCAAAGACGCTGAATCCGGGCGCTTCTTCCGCAGGAAATCCCACCGTGCCGTAGTTGTAGATTTTCCCGGAGGCGAGTTCTTCCTTGGTGAAGGAGACACGGAAGTCCTGATTGAACGTGCTGCCGGAGGAAGAGGCCCACGGGAAGCACCAACCCATGCGCGTTTTGAATGCTTCGATTTTTGGCAGCGGCGCGAGAGAGATCGCGCTAAACGTCACGTCGCGCTGGAGAAGATGCGGAAGCACGCCGTCGATGCCGTCGCCGACCATCGAGCAACTCGGGCAGCCCTCCGGCCACTCGGGGCCAAACATGAAGTGATACACAGCGAGCTGCGAGCGGCCGTCGAAGAGATCCGCGAGGGATTCCTTTCCAGCGGGCGTATCGAAGAGATACTTCTTTTCGACGCGCACCCACGGCAACGCCTGGCGCTCGACGGCAAGGGCGTCGCGCAAGTGGGTCAGCTCCTTTTCTTTCTTGAGCAGCGCCTTGCGCGCCGCAAGCCATTCGGCGGGCGTGGCGATGCGGGGGCGTTCCAGCTTGGTAGTGGTCATGACTGCTTCTCCTTTGCTTTTGTTTCAGGTGTTTTTGAAACGGGTGTTTTTGAATCGGGATTGAGTTTACGGAAACGGTTGATGCGGCGAACTTTGGTGAGCGCCAGCGCGACCACTCCGCCACTGGAAGTGACGCTGACGGCGAACGCTGCGGCGCTGGCGATGCAAATTGGGCACATGGTTTGTTTCTCCTTCGCGCCGCGAATTAATGCTTGCGGCCCGCTTCCGCCCGCGTCACTACACGTTCGTGAATGTACTTCCAGCCGTCCTTCACATTGCGATCAGCTTCGACAAGCAAGCCAAATCCACTGTGGTGGAACTTGATCAGCGTGCCGCCCGGCACTTCGCTCAAACGGTACTGAAGATTGTTGGCTACCGGATGTGACATGAAGAGCGGGCCGCAGATTTCGAGCAGCGTGGGCTTCTTGATGGCCTGCACCGTGCCCCAGTAATGGCCGTTGCCGTCGCCCAGGTCGCGGAACCAGCGGCCGCCGGGCCATGCCTCGATCACCATCGGCATGGGCTTGCCTTCGCCCACTTCGTTGTAGGGGCCCAGTTGCTCGAGCAGCGCGGCGAAGGTTGCGTCGAGCGAGGCGCGCACGTGAATTTCCTGAGTAACATTCAGCGTTAGATTGTCCAACATGCTTGGTGCGGGTGAACTCATGCTTTTCTCCTATGGTGAGATTGGAATGGGAAATCCTATTTGGGCTTCTCGGCTGCCTCCGCGCGTTCTTTCACACGGGCGAGCTGATGACTCCAGTAACGTTCAAACGTGCCAGTCCATTCATGCAGCGGCTTGATGGCTTGGGCGTTCGTTCGGTAGAACATTTGGCGACCCTCCCGCCGGACATCCACCAGACCGACTTCAAGCAGGACGCGGAGGTGCTTGGAAACGGACGGTTGAGGCAAATTGAGGCTGGCGACGATGTCGTTTACCGGGCGCTCCTGGGTTACGAGAAAGGAGAGAATGTCGCGGCGACGGGGTTCGGCCACGGCGTTAAAGGCGTCGGAGGTTGTGGAGGCGCGAGGCATGAGAGGATTATATTCCTATACAGGAATATGTCAAGAGGAATCTTAAGCTATCAATTGAGGACGGGATCAAGCCGCGAGGCTTTAGCTCCGGCCGAATTCAGGTGTAACTAATGCGTAGAGTTACCGCGCAACAGAATGGGACGGAGAGGAGGTGGGCAAGGTGCTCTTGGCGGGAAGCTTTGCGTTTAGACGTAATAGAAGTATTCTCGAGCGGCTTGCGATACGACGGAGGATAACGTGCGTCTTGGGACATTGGTTGGAATCGCATTGGTGATGACCGGCGTAGGGCATTTCATTTCTGAAGCAAAGACACCCAAGCGAGCCTTGACGAGCGCACCTCGTGAAACAGCGCTCCAAACGTCCGCACAAAGCAGTTATCCCGAGACGGCAGACGGATTGAAGAGTGTCTTACAGGATTTGTTTTCGGCGATGAAGGCTGGGGACAAAAAGAAAAGCTCAGAGCTGCTCGCGAGTTTTGCAATCCCGAATTACGCCGTGTGGTTTCTGAAGACGTTCGGCACGAGCGAAGGGCCGGGGCTGGAGTCGAAATACGCCGACTACCAGGTGCGGTCGGCCGACTGGCTGAAAAAGCGAATTGAGCAAGCGGTGAAGGACGGGCGAACGCAGATCGAGGTAACGCCCGTTGAGAAGCCAGAAGACACGCAGATGCGTTTGATGAAGGCAGTGCTCGGAGCAGTGTCTCGACCGACCACGATTTACGTGACCTCAGACAGCAAGGGGCTTGAGGACAAGTCTCCTTTTTATCTGGGGGAATTCGTTTATGTGGACGGCGGATTCCGTTACGTAGACCGCGCCGTTTTTCAGGCGCTAAGCACAGCGCCGCCGATGCGGATCAGGGTCGGCGGGAATGTGCAGCGCGCGAGGCTTGTGAAGGAGGTTCCTCCCCAATATCCGGAGGGGGCACTGGCTCAAAAAATCAGCGGGACCGTAGCGTTGAATTTGGTCATTGGGACAGACGGGAAAGTACAGCAAATACAGGTTGTCAGCGGGGATCCGCTATTGGCACAGGCAGCGCTGGATGCCGTAAGACTATGGGTGTACCAGCCGACCCTGTTGAACGGAACACCTGTGGAAGTGGATACAGTCGTGGAAGTTACCTTCCAGCGTTAACCCACTGTGAGGGCCAGGCTAGCGCTAGACGACATCCCGGCAAGAGGCTGCTAAAATAGATGAATATGTTGAACCAGATTGCGGGATTCGATGCCGCCGCGCTGCGGCATCCACGGAAGAAAACATACGGCGTGAAGGTTGGAAACGTCACGGTGGGCGGAGGCGCGCCGATTGTGGTGCAGTCCATGACCAACACGGACACGGCGGACGTGGAGACCACGCTGCAGCAGACGCTGGAGCTGGCCGAAGCGGGCAGTGAAATTGTGCGCTGGACGGTGAACGTGCCGGAAGCGGCGGCGGCCGTGCCGGTGATCAAGAAGCGGCTGGTGGACGCGGGCTGCAACGTGCCGGTCATCGGCGATTTTCACTACAACGGGCACGTGCTGCTGACGAAGTATCCGGAATGCGCGGCGGCACTGGACAAGTACCGCATCAATCCGGGCAACGTGGGCGCGGGACAACGCCGCGACGAACAGTTTTCTACGATCTGCAAAGTGGCGGTGGACCACGGCAAGCCGGTACGTATCGGCGTGAATGGCGGATCGCTGAATCAAGAGCTGGTGATGCGCAAGATGCAGGAAAACACCGACCAGAACCTGGGGAAAGAAAGCGAAGAGATTATTAACGACTGCATGGTGCTTTCGGCGCTGCAATCCACGGAGCTCGCGCTGGAGAGCGGCTTGCGCAACGACCAGATTATTATTTCGTGCAAGACTTCGCGGCCGCGAGATTTGATTACCGTGTACCGCGATTTGTCGGGGAAGACGCAGCAGCCGCTGCACCTTGGGTTGACCGAAGCGGGCATGGGAATGAAGGGGCTTGTGTGGTCGTCGGCGTCGCTGGGCGTGCTGCTGGCCGATGGGATTGGCGACACGATCCGGATTTCGCTGACACCGAAGCCGGGCGGCGACCGGCGCGAGGAAGTGTATGCGTGCTGCGAGCTCTTGCAGGCGCTGGGGCTGCGGTCGTTTTCGCCGAGCGTGACGGCTTGCCCGGGCTGTGGGCGGACGACGAGCACTACATTCCAGGAGTTGGCCGAACGCACGCAGGATTACATTCGCGAGATGATGCCGACTTGGAAGACGCAGTTTGACGGCGTGGAGACGATGACACTGGCGGTGATGGGCTGCATCGTGAACGGCCCGGGCGAATCGAAGGCCGCGAATATTGGCATCAGCTTACCGGGAACGGGTGAGGCGCCGCGCTGCCCAGTCTACATCGACGGGCAAAAGGCGATGACACTTGAAGGCAACTACGACGAGCTGGCCGTCGCATTCAAAAAGCTGCTCGACGACTATGTAAGCACCAAGTATCCGCGCAAGACCGCCGAAGCAGTCAGCCGCTGAATTCCCCCGGTTCGCGACTAAGCTGATAAATCAAAGGTTTCCTCAGGGGCTAAAGCCCATCAATTGGCTCTGCTTATGTCGGAGCTGAAGCTCCGACGCCCTTAAGAAAATGCTAGAATTTCCAGTTCAAGATTGAATCTCGCACGAGGAGAATTCAGTGAAGATTTCAAGGGATGATGTGTTGCGGGTGGCGGAGCTGGCGTACCTGGATTTGACGGAGGCGGAGCTGGAGACCTACCGCGCGCAGGTTGACGACATTCTGGAATACATCGGGAAGCTGAACGAGCTGGATACGGCGAGCGTGGAGCCAATGGCGCAGGTGTTGGCGGACGACCAGACGGCGGACGCGACGCTGCGGGAAGATGTGGTGGTGCCGTGCGCGGTGGCCGGGGAAATTTTGAAGCAGGCGCCGGATCCGGAAGCGCCGTATTTTCGGGTACCCAAGGTCATTGAAAGGTGAAGTAAAGGAGGTTAAGGAGGTAAAGGAAGTAAAGGATCGGAAAGTTGAGAGCGAATTGCCGGGAGACATGGGCACAAACTGGACAATTGAAAGCGTGAAGGCGGCGATTGCGGCGAAGAAGGTTTCGGCGCGGGAGCTGGCGGCGGAGCACTTTAAGAGGATTGCTGCGCGCAATGGGGAGTTGAATGCGTATCTGACGCTGAGTGAAGAGCGGGCGTATGCGCAGGCGGACAAGATTGATGCGGCTGTGGCTGCGGGCAAGGCGCTGCCGGCGCTGGCGGGTGTGCCGATTGCGGTGAAGGATGTGATCAGCACGCGCGGCGTGCGGACTACATGCGGCTCGAAGATCCTGAACAATTACATTCCGCCTTATGACGCGACGGCGGTGAGCCGGCTCGAGGCGGCGGGCGCGGTGATTCTGGGCAAAACGAACTGCGACGAGTTCGCGATGGGCAGCTCGAACGAGAATTCCGCGTACGGGCCAGTGCAAAATCCGGCGGCGCCGGGCACCGTGCCGGGCGGGTCGAGCGGCGGATCGGCCGCGGCGGTGGCAGCGGATTTGGCGGTGGCTTCGCTGGGAACGGATACCGGCGGATCGATCCGGCAGCCGGGGGCGTTTTGCGGGATCCCGGCGATGATGGGGAGTTACGGGCGAGTGTCGCGTTACGGGCTGATTGCGTTTGCGTCGTCGCTTGACCGCATCGGGCCGTTTGCGCGGAATGTGGCGGACGTTGCAGCGGTGCTGAAGGTCATGGCCGGGCGGGATCCCAACGATTCCACCTCCACGACGGCGCCAGTGGAGGACTACTCCGCGGAATTGAAGAAACCGGTGAAGGGGATGAAAATTGGTATCCCGAAGGAATATTTCGGCGAGGGGATGGACTCGGGCGTCCGCGGGAAAATCTCGGCGGGCATCGAGCTGCTGCGCAAGCTAGGCTGCCAGGTGATGGACATCCAGATGCCGCACACGGACTACGCCATCGCGACGTACTACATTATCGCGACGGCGGAGGCGAGCTCCAACCTGGCGCGGTACGACGGGGTGCGCTACGGCCTGCGGGAGGAGAGCGACACGCTGGTGGCGACGTACCGGAAAACGCGCGGGGCGGGATTCGGGGCGGAAGTGAAGCGGCGGATCGTGCTGGGAACGTACGTGCTTTCAGCAGGCTACTACGACGCCTATTACCTGAAGGGACAAAAAGTGCGCGCGCTGATTGCGCAGGATTTCCGAAATGCGTTTCAGAATGTGGACGCGATTGTGACGCCAACTTCGCCGGTGCCGCCGTTCAATCTGGGAGAACGGACGAACGATCCCCTACAGATGTATCTTGCTGATATTTATACGGTTACGGGATCGCTGGCGGGCTTGCCGGGGATTTCGGTGCCCTGCGGGAAGATCTGCGGGAAGTTGCCCGTTGGATTGCAGATCTTCGGGCCGGCGTTTGGCGAGGCTCGTGTGCTGCAGTTGGCAAATGCGTTTGAAGAGGCAGGCGGCGCCACAGTTTAGAGGCATTTGGATGAGATCCATCGAGCCGATTCGCGAAAAACTTGCGCGTGCACAAACTGCTTTTTTTCGGGCAGCGGACACAATTCCCGCCGCCAAGTGGGACAGTTGCCCCGGATTGAATGAATGGTCGGCGGCGGAACTTGTCGCACACCTTATGGTGGTGGAGCGGGGAGTTGTCACCAATGTCGACCAGTTGACACAGAAAGCCCCGATTCCAGTTCCCTTCCCGAAACGTCTTCACTTTCCAATGTGGCTGGTGGAGGCGCGAGTGATCCGCCGAAAATCGCCGGTGCCGCTGGACCCCAGCCTGATGGCGGAAAAAGAGGCGATGCTGGGAGGACTGCGGAGAGTGCGCGAACGCACGCTGGCGTTTATCTCAGAGACGGAACGAAAGGACTTAAGCATGTACTGCTGGCGGCATCCTTTCCTGGGGATGTTAAACACCTATGAATGGATGGAAATGATTGCGGCACACCAGCTACGACACACAAAACAGATCAAGGAAATTGAGTCGAAACTTTCCCGAAAGCTGTAGGAAATTCTCCACTTAGGTATGTTTTTGCATATATCCACCTACCAATTTTTACAGGTACCCGTACCCCAAAAATGCTGAAAAGGCTGCAAAAGCGGCATTTCCACAGGCAAATGAAAAAGTACTAGTGAAGAAGTTTTACCTGGCTGAAACGGAACGACTATTGCTCTAGTGATTTGCATCTTCTAACCTACGCTCAGCATCACATCAGGTGAGTGGCGGCGAGGGATGGAGATAACGTGAGGCAACCCGTGGTTACCGTCAAATCGAGTCAGAAGATATTTACCGACGCGGAAGTAGCCAACCTGACTGGCATCTGCGTGGAGCACGTGCACAATTTCGCGAAGAGCCGGCATCTTGGGATGATCGCGCGGGCTGCGGAAGCAGCTGGCGCACAGGCCGACCAGTGGCTGTTTACCCTGTCGGACCTAATGGTGCTGGTCACGCTGTTCCCGCGCTGCTCCCACTAGCAGCGCCGTTCCAGCCCTCGGGGGATCTCCGCCCACTTCCCCTGCTTGCCCTGCTTTGGGCTTTCCTTCCCCTCAAGCTGCCTTGCGGTTCACGCCAAACCCGAGCTATCCTGCTTGCAGATAAAGCGTTCGACGTGTTGCGGGCGCGCTATCCGGAGTCTACATGGCTCGTCGACCTACCATAGGCGTTCTTCCTACCTCTTCCATCGTCAGTCTGTGCCTGCTTCTACTTGCGTTTCCCGGCTTCCATATTTCGAGCAACGCTCAGGAGCCCAAAACCACAGCCCCGGAAAAAAGAAGCAATGTCTATCCGCGCGGATTGAACCTGGTCCTGACCGACGGCACCTACCAACTGGTGCGGGAATATCAGCGGAGCGGGGACCACGTGAGGTATTACAGCATGGAGCGGAGCGCCTGGGAGGAGTTGCCGGCGTCCATGGTGGACTGGAGCGCGACCGCCAAGGCGGAAGCGGAGATGGAAAAACAGTCCACGGAGCTGGTAGAAAAAGTCCATAAACAGGAAGAGGCGCGGCGGATGGACAACGTCACGGACATCGACGCGAGCCTGCGGGTTGGCGACGGAGCGTTTCTGCCGACGGGCGAGGGAATGTTTGTAGTGGAAGGAAAAACGATCCGGATACTGGACCAGGCGGGATCCGAAATGAAGATGGACAAAAAGCGGGTGATCGCGCAAGTGCTGTCACCGGTGCCGCTGGTGCCGGGAAAGCAGACTGTGGTGATGCAGGGAGCGCATTCCGCTGTGCGGCTGAAGACCAACCACCCGGAATTCTACCTGCGGGAAGCGCCACCGGACCCGGAATCATCGAGTTCCATAAAAAAAAGCAGGCGGGCAGGCGAGTCAGGGCCGGACGTGGAATTGGTGCGAACGAAAGTGGGGCGGAATAGCCGGCAACTCGAGTCGATCAACACACTCTTTGGCCAGGCGGTCAGCGAGAACATGAATCAAATCTCGATTCAGAGGTGGGAAGTTGCTCCCAACGTTTACCGATTTACGCTGAGCCAATCGCTGCCGCCGGGGGAATATGTGCTGGCGGAAGTGCTGGATGAGGGGCTGAATCTGTACGTGTGGGATTTTGGCCTGGACGCAGCCGTTGGGAAGGCTAGCAAGTAGACAGGGCGGGCACATGCGCGCCGATTCGATTGGGACAAGGGCAAGACGAGGAGGGGGCACCTGAAGGTGTCCGCTACGGGGATTGTGATTTGGCGAAAGCTCTATTGCCTGGTGGATTGGACCGGTGAGGGGCTGAAGATTTCGGTCAGCGCGTGCAGCACGTCTGAAACACGGAAAGGTTTCTGGAGGCGCCGGGCAGCGGGGGGAAGATCGGAATTCTCTTCGGACATCAAGTCGCCGGACATGAAGATGATTTCGGGCTGGTTGGCAGCCGCGGCGATTTTCAGGCGTTGGGCGACGCCGTAGCCATCGGCGTTAGGGCCGGAGCCGGAAAGCTTCAGGTCGCAGAGAATCACATCGTATTTGGTGTTGAGAACCAGGCTCATGGCCTGTTCCGCAGTGGCTGCGCAATCCACCTTCAGGCCGTACGCAGCAAGTCCTTCGGTGAGGAGCATGCGGATGCTCTCTTCGTCGTCGAGAACCAGAACGGAGTGCTTCGAGAAAGCGTCGAGGGTGGGCATGGCGCGCTCGCCGGAGCCCGAATCGATCTTGGCGGGGGTACGCCGGCCAGCCTCTGGCTCCGCAACGGGCAGGGTGACAGTGAACGCAGCGCCGCCGGCCGGGAGAGAAGAGGCTTCGATGTTGCCGCCATGTTCGCGCACAATCGACATGCAGATGCTGAGGCCAAGACCGGTGCCGCCTCCGGGACGCTTGGTGGTGAAAAAGGGATCGAAGAGCTTCGGCAGCACTTCCGGCGGGATGCCGATGCCGTCATCCTGCACGGTGGCGGAGACACGATTGCCAGAGCGGCCTAGGCGGATTTGAATGCGGCCGGAGGGGCGCGCTTCGCGAATGGCCTGCTCGGCGTTGCTGATGAGATTCAGGAAAATCTGAATCAACTGGTTGGCGTCGCCCACGATGAGGGGAAAACCCGGGACAGCCTGGAACTCGACTTCGACATTGTTGCGACGGAGGGAATGATCCTGGAGCTGCAACGTGCGATCAATGACCACGTTGAGGTCCAGCGTCTTTTTCTGGGGGGAAGCGGGCCACGAAAATTCGAGGAGATTCTGGACGATGCGAGCAGCGCGGCGAGCCTGGCGGTGGGTCATTTCGAGCTGGCGCTTGGTGTTCTCGTCCACACCCTGGCGCTCGCGGAGAAGTTCGCTGGCGCCGAGAATGGCAGTGAGAGGATTGTTCAATTCGTGAGCCACGCCAGCGAGCATCTGGCCCATGGCAGCGAGTTTTTCGGCCTGGATGAGCTGGGTTTCGAGGCGCTTCACCTCGGTAACGTCGCGGCCGGAAACGACCGCGCCTTCGATTTTTCCGTGTTCGTCGAACAGTGGACTGAAATTGCATTTCAGGCTGCGCCATTCGCCCTGCTTATGGCGGACGCGAACTTCGATGGAGGCAAAGTTTTGTTTTCCGGAGACCAAATCGTCGAAGAGGGCCATCATCGCGGGACGGTCGTCGACGTGGGTGCGTTCACCGAAAGTGAGGCCGATGACTTCAGCAGGCTCGTATCCGAGGACTTCCTTGAACTTTGCGCTGACGAAATTGTAGCGGCGGTCGGTATCCACGACGAAGATCAGATCGGGGAAACTGTCCACAAGGCGGCGGGCAAATTCCTGCTGCTGGTGAAGTTGTTTCTCGATGGCGCGGCGTTCCGTGATGTCAACGAGCGCTCCCTGGAAGCGGATGACGTTGCCGGCGGTGTCGCGAACGGCGGAGGCAGTGTTCAGGCAATAGACTGGCTGCCCGTCTTTGCGGTGCAAGGTGAGTTCGTGGCCATGGGGACTGGCTTCGCGGCTGACTTCGCGGACGATTGAGGCGCGCTGTGCTTCATCCACGAAGACTTCGGAGACCCGCTTGGACATCAGTTCTTCCTTGGAGGAATAGCCCAGCATTCTGACGAGGGCGGGGTTGACCTCGAGGATCTTGTCTTCGGGACTAACGATGTAGATGCCTTCCTGAAGAGTTTCGAAAAGCTCGGTAAAGCGTGCCTCACTGCGTTTCATCGCAGTGATATCGCGCGCGAGAACGGTGACGCCGTGCACCTCGTCGTCGCGGATCATGGCGTGGGCGACGCAATCGAAAAAATAGACGGAGTTGCGCTTTTTGAGGCGGACTTGAACGACGCCGGACCAGATGCGGCGCTCGAGGAACCTGGATTTTCCGGCTTCGAGGACCTCGATCGGATTCCCGTCCACATCCTCGAAAAATTCGCCGAGGCGGCAGCCGATAATTTCCTGGAAGGGCTTGCCAACCAGGTCGGAAAAGCTGCGATTGACGGCGCGGATTTCGCCTTCGAGGTCCATGGCCAGGAGGATGTCGTCGAAAGAATCGATCAGGTCGCGGAAGCCCTGCTGCGACTTGGAGATCATGGAGAAAAGATGCTGGAGCTGGTTGTCGCTGGGGAGGACCGCGTCTTTCTTATCCAAGCCGCGGACCAGGCCTTTCAGCTCGGCAATCTCCTGGGTCTTCTTCCAGACGTAGACGCCAAGAAGAGTGACCAGAACCACTAGGCCGATTGGCAGAGCCTCAAGGTGAAGTTTTGCTGCGCGGAGCCAGTCCCAGGACATCCAGGCGAAAACCACACTGACCAGAAAGAGGACAAAAAAAGTAAGGCGCCAGAGTTCCTGCTGGCGTTTTTCGAAGAGTTCCACACGCTCGATGACATGGGGACGCGACTCTCGCGAGGAGGAGAGATTTTGGGGCGCGCCGGTATTCGGATCAGGCTGCATGAGTTCCAGTCAGCCGGAAATAGCTGCAATCGGCCGCAGACAGCGATTTCCAATGATAAAGAAGATACGCGAAACTCAGCAAGGGACTTGGGAACAAAGCGTTCCTGTGCCGTACCTGTACGGAGGGCCAGATTTGAGGCGGTAGTTCGAGAATCGAGGCAGGCTGGCGAATGTTTCGCTTTAGAAACTCCGCGACGGGGATTACACAAGTATTACAGAAGCTTTTTGGACCGCATGCTACGGTGGAAGTGGGAGTCAATAAAACCGGAACGAGGGATACCGAGAGTCATGAGCATCTTCAAGCGCGACAAAACATTCACCCAGCCGATCATCTGGGTTACCTCGCTTTTTATGATTGCATTCCATGTTGGCGCCATCGCGGCGCTGTTTTTCTTTACGTGGAAGGGCCTGGCACTGGCGGTCTTGTTTTGGTGGGTGGCCGGAAGCCTGGGCATCGGCATGGGCTATCACCGGTTGCTGACGCACCGCGGGTATAAGACTCCGAAATGGGTGGAATACTTTTTGACGGTTTGCGGCACGCTGGCGCTGGAAGGCGGGCCAATCGCGTGGGTGGCAACGCACCGCGTTCACCATCAGAACACGGACAAAGAGGGCGATCCGCACTCACCGCAAGACGGCGGATTGTGGGCGCATATGGGCTGGATCATGACGGGCAAGGCGATGCACAACAAGGCAGACGAGCTGCTGCCCTACGTTCCGGACCTGCGCAAAGACAAATTTCATGTGTGGATCAGCAAGTGGCACTTTGTGCCGATGGGCTTCCTGGCGCTGGGGCTTTTGGTGCTCGGAGGATGGTCGTGCCTGCTGTGGGGATTTTTCTTCCGTACGGTCTTTGGACTGCACTCCACCTGGCTGGTAAACTCCGCAACGCACATGTGGGGATCACAACGCTTTCTCACCGGCGATACGTCGACGAACAGTTTCTGGGTGGCGATGCTTACGTTCGGGGAAGGCTGGCACAACAATCACCACGCGGCGCCGCAGGTGGCGCGCCACGGCCTGGCGTGGTACGAGATTGACTTGAACTGGTACGGAATTTTGGCGTTGAAGAAACTTGGATTGGTGTGGGACATCAAACTTCCCCAGCTCAAGGAATCCCGGAAACCGCAGGCAGGCATCCCGGCTAGTCCAGTTATCCCTCCCAATGCGAGCGAAGCGAACGTACCTGTGTCGCCTACCTACGGCGATTGATCCCGCGTGGCGCGGCGGTCCATTCGACGGATGGACGCCGCACAGCAAACTTTGCGCAAAATCTGGTGTCGCAGGCATTTCGCTACTATGATTTAAGCGGAAGGCCTATGCGCATCTCCAGCCGCACAAAATCGATGGCGTTCTTTATCACACTGGGCGTTTGCCTGGTGACGTTGACGGTGGTGGTCAACGTGAGTTGGATCGTGCTCAACTGGCGCCGGGTGGTGCCACTGGTCTTGGGCATCATTTTCTTCGGACTGATCATTGGCGGGCTGTCGGTGAATACGGTCTTTCTGGTGCGCGAAATCCGCCGAAATGAACAGCAAGATAGCTTCCTGAACGCCGTCACGCATGAACTGAAGACACCGATTGCTTCCATTCGCATGTACCTGGAAACGCTCGAAAGCCGGCAACTGGACGAGCGGCAGCGACGCGATTTTTATCGCATCATGCTGGAGGACACCGACCGGCTGCTCGGCACGGTGGAGCAAGTGCTGAAAGCCGGCGAGGCACGGCAGCGGAGCGACCGGAAGAACTGGCAAGAGCTGGACTTTTCGTCGCTGGTTCAGAGCGCGCTGGATCTGACGCGATTGCGACACCACCTGAGGCCGGAGGAGTTGCGCTTTGGTGTTGCGCCGCAGGAGGGACTGCTTGTCCTGGGAAATCCCGAGGAGCTTCGCACGGTCGTCTTCAATCTTTTCGACAATGCGGTCAAGTATTCCAGGGATAACCGGGAAATCGTGGTGGATGTGCGCACGCCGGACATGGACACGGTTTTATTGTCGGTGCATGACCTGGGGATTGGCATTCCGCGCCGCGAATTGAAGCGGATTTTCAACCGGTTTTACCGCGCGGCGAATCCACTGGCGGGACAAGTGAAAGGAACCGGCCTGGGACTGTTCATCGTGCGTTCGATCGCGCGCCGCCACGGCGGCAATGTCTATGCGGAGAGCGAAGGCGAAGGCCTGGGCAGCACATTTACCGTCCGGCTGCCAAGAATCTATCGGGTATGAGCAGGATCCTCATCGTAGAAGACGAAGCGCATCTCGCGCAGGGGCTTCGCTTTAACCTGGAAGCGGAAGGCCACTCCGTGCAGATATCGGAACGGGGAGAAGAAGCGCTGACCCGCTTGCTGAAGGATCGGGAAAAGTACGATGCGCTGGTGCTCGACGTGATGTTGCCGGGAAAAGACGGATTTTCCGTTGCGCGGGAATTGCGCGAAGCGAAGAATTATATTCCGCTGCTGATGTTGACGGCGCGGGGCCGCGCGGAAGACGTGCTGAAGGGATTTGAATCGGGCGCCGACGATTATCTGCCGAAGCCGTTTAACCTGGCGATTCTGCTGGCGCGGATTGAAAGCTTGTTGCGGCGCAAGGAGTGGTCGCAGAATTCCACGGAACCTGTTGCCAAATCTGCTGCGGCGGAAGCGAGTTCGCCAAAGAGCTACAGCTTTGAAGACAAGCTGGTTGATTTTCAGAATCTTCGGCTGCATATGGGGGATAAGGTCGTGCAGCTTACGCTGATGGAGATGGAACTTTTCCGCTACTTGATCCGGAATGCAGGGCGCCCCGTATCGCGCAAGGCGATTCTGGAGGACGTCTGGAATTTACACGAGGACACGGATACACGCGCGATTGATAATTTCATTGTGCGCTTGCGGCGGTACATCGAGCGAGAGCCGGGCAAGCCTCTGCACTTGCTGACGATTCGTGGCGTCGGCTACCAGTTCGAGCCAAATCCAAAACACTAACCAGCGTCTCTCGCCGGCCGGAAAGTGACAGCCCTACAATTTTGCAGAGTGTGTGCGCTGAGATAGCCCGATGCGAAAACAGCGCGCCTCGCTATGCTGCAACTTATCGAAGCGAAATGAACTCGACTGCCTGTTACTGGGTTGGCGTGACGGGGAGTTTGCGGCGTAGAAATTGATTGGGTGGTGGAGTGGAAAGCGTAAAAGCGGAAGCGGAGCTTCCGCACTCCAAAGGCTGGCCGCCTCAACGCGGCCGCTACATGAGCTGGCTCGACTGGGTGAAGTCGTGGTGAGAACTACACGTTTACCCAGGGAGCCGAGATAAAAAAGCGTCCCGGTTTGCCTGAGAGGGGCGAACCGGGACGCTGGTAATTTGGAAGCACAGGTTGAAGACTGTGCTACTGGGCGGCGTAAAGCCGCCCCTACAAAGGACGATGGTTAGTCCTGGCCTTCGGTGGCTGCGGCTGCGTCAGCGTCGTCGTCCTTGCCGCTGAGGAAGTCGAGGCTGGCTGCGTCCTCGGCTCCGGCAAAGTCGGCGGCTTCGGGGAGTTCTTCCACGGGCTGCGGCGCCGGAACTTCGGTCAGCAACTGGAGGCTGCGGTAGTGTTCGAGACCCGTGCCGGCGGGAATGAGCCGGCCCATGATGACGTTTTCCTTCAGGCCGCGCAGATAATCGACCTTGCCGGCGACTGCCGCTTCGGTGAGGACGCGGGTGGTCTCCTGGAAGCTCGCCGCGGAGATGAACGAGTCGGTCGAGAGCGAAGCCTTGGTGATACCAAGGAGCAGCGGACGGCCGGTTGCGGGACGCCCACCTTCGGCGATGATCCGATCGTTTTCCTCGCGGAAGCGGAACTTGTCGATCTGCTCCTCGAGAAGGAACGTGGTGTCGCCGACGTCTTCGACCTTGACCCAGCGCATCATCTGGCGGGAGATGGTCTCAATGTGCTTGTCGTTGATGTTGACACCCTGCAGGCGGTAAACCTCTTGAATCGCGTTGACGAGGTAGGCCTGAGTGTATTTTTCGCCCAGAACCGCAAGCAGGTCGTGGAGGTTGAGCGGGCCGTCGATGAGCGCTTCACCGGCGCGGACGTGCTCGCCTTCCTGAACGTTGATATGCACGCCGCGCGGGATGGCGTATTCCTTGGACGTCTTGCCATCTTCGCTTTCGACGTAGATTTTGCGCATGCCCTTGGCGATTTCGCCGTAGCGGACGGTGCCGTCGATTTCGCTGATGACGGCGGGATCCTTGGGCTTGCGGGTTTCGAAGAGTTCAACCACGCGCGGGAGACCGCCCGTGATGTCCTTGGTCTTGGTGGTTTCACGCGGGATCTTCGCGAGCACGTCGCCGGCATAGACCTCGTCGCCATCCTGCACCATCAAGTGGGCGCGGGAGGGCATGAGGTACTTCTTGCGGACCTTGCCGGAAGAATCGCGGATCAGGATCGCGGGCTGGTGCTTTTCATCGCCCGGCGGCAGCGTGACAACAAGCTGCGAGAGGCCGGTGACTTCGTCCACCTGCTCTTCGATCGTGAGACCCGGACGGAGATCGTCGAACTTCACGGAGCCCGCCGTTTCGGTCAGGATCGAGAAGGTGAACGGATCCCATTCGGCGAGGATCTGGCCCTGGTTGACGGTGTCGCCGTCCTTGACCCGCAAGCGGGCGCCGTACACGACGTGGTAGCGTTCCTTTTCGCGGCCCTTCTCATCGAGAATTACGACGAGGCCCGAGCGGTTCATGGCGATGGCAATGCCGCCGCGGCCTTCGACATGGCGAAGCTCGACGAATTTAACGACACCGTTGTTCTTGGCTTCGAGAGTGGAGCGCTCGCTGACGCGGGTGGCCGCACCGCCGATGTGGAACGTGCGCATGGTGAGCTGGGTGCCGGGTTCGCCGATGGATTGAGCGGCGATGACGCCGACGGCTTCGCCGAGTTCGACCATGCGGCCGGAGGCGAGGTTGCGCCCGTAGCAAAGAGCGCAAACACCGCGACGCGATTCGCATGTGAGCACGGAGCGGATGCGGACGCGCTCGATACCCGCCGCCTGGATCTGGTTGGCGAGTTCCTCGGTGATTTCCTGGTTGACGTCGACAATCACGCCGCTTTCGAAGTCCTTGATCTTTTCGAGCGAAACGCGGCCGACAACGCGGTCGCGCAACGGCTCGACTTCGACGCCGGCTTCGATGATTGGCTCGACGTAGATACCGTCGGAGGTGCCGCAATCGTACTCGTTGATGATGACGTCCTGCGCCACGTCGACGAGACGCCGAGTGAGGTAGCCGGAGTCGGCGGTCTTTAGAGCAGTATCGGCCAAGCCCTTGCGCGCGCCGTGCGTGGAGATGAAGTATTGCAGCACGGTCAAACCTTCGCGGAAGTTCGAGGTGATGGGCGTTTCGATGACTTCGCCGGAAGGCTTGGCCATCAAACCGCGCATGCCCGAGAGCTGGCGAATCTGCTGCTTGGAGCCGCGGGCGCCGGAGTCCGCCATGATGTAAACGGGGTTGATGTTGCCTTCGCGGTCCTGGGTTTCCAGGGCCTTGAACATTTCGTCGGCAACTTTTTCGGTGACGTCGCCCCAGATGGCGATGACCTTGTTGTAGCGCTCGCCGTTGGTGATGGCGCCGTCGAGGTATTGCTGCTGCACCTTGACGACTTCCTTTTCGGCGTTTTCCACCAGCTTGTACTTGTCGCTGGGGATGAGCATGTCGTCGATGCCGATGGAGATGCCGGACTTCGTCGCGTACGTGAAGCCGAGCGCCTTCAGGTGGTCGAGCAGTTCGACGGTGGATTCCAGTCCAAAGCGCAAGTAGGCGTAATAGACGAGCTGCTGCACGCCCTTTTTCTTGAGCAAGCCGTTGATATACGGCATGTGCTTCGGCAGGTTCGAGTTGAAGATCACGCGGCCAACGGTGGTCTGGATGAACTGCCGCTGCATCTTCACGGGTTCCGTGTGGGTGACGTCCTGGTTGTCGAACGCCGTGGTCAGGTCAATGACTTCGCCGGTGTAGCGGAGGCGAATCGGCGTGAGGAGTTCGACTTCGCCGGCTTCGAGCGCGAGCGAAACGTCGTCGGCGGTGCCGAATACGCGGCCTTCGCCTTTTGCGCCGGGCTTGTTCTTGGTCAGGTAGTAGATGCCAAGGACCATGTCCTGCGACGGAACGGCGAGAGGCAAACCGTGCGCGGGCGAAAGAATGTTGCGCGAGCTGAGCATGAGCACGGACGCTTCGACCTGGGATTCCGGCGAGAGCGGGATGTGCACGGCCATCTGGTCGCCGTCGAAGTCCGCGTTGAACGCGGTGCAGACGAGCGGGTGAATGCGGATGGCCTTGCCTTCCACGAGGGTCGGTTCAAACGCCTGAATGCCGAGACGGTGCAGCGTGGGAGCGCGGTTGAGCAACACGGGATGCTCGCGGATGACATCCTCGAGGATGTCCCACACAACGGGGTCCTGCTGTTCGACCATTTCCTTGGCTTGCTTGATGGTGGTGCAGTGGCCCTGGGCTTCGAGCTTGTGATAGATGAACGGCTTGAAGAGCTCGAGCGCCATTTTCTTGGGCAGACCGCACTGGTTGAGCTTGAGTTCCGGGCCGACGACAATGACAGAGCGGCCGGAATAGTCCACGCGCTTGCCGAGGAGGTTCTGGCGGAAACGCCCCTGCTTGCCCTTGAGCGTGTCGCTGAGGGACTTGAGCGGGCGGTTGTTGGTGCCGCGCAGCACGCGGCCGCGGCGGCCGTTGTCAAACAGCGCGTCCACTGCTTCCTGGAGCATGCGCTTTTCGTTGCGGACGATAACGTCCGGCGCGCGAAGCTCCATCAGCTTCTTCAACCGGTTGTTGCGGTTGATGACGCGGCGATAGAGGTCGTTGAGATCGGAAGTGGCGAAGCGGCCGCCGTCCAGGGGCACAAGCGGGCGCAGCTCCGGCGGAAGCACCGGGATGACGTCCAGAATCATCCACTCGGGCTTGTTGCCGGACTTGCGGAAGGCTTCGAGAACCTTCAGGCGCTTGGCGTACTTGATGCGCTTTTGCAGCGAAGGATCGGCCTTCATTTTTTCGCGGAGTTCGTCGGCGAGCTTGTCGACTTCCACGCGGCGCAGGAGTTCCTTGATGGCTTCGGCGCCCATCTTGGCGACAAACTGCCCCGGATATTCCGTGGCGAGCTTGCGGTATTCCTCTTCCTGAAGAACCTGGCGCTCTTTCAGGATGGCGACTTCGCCGACGTCAACGACGACGAAGGCTTCGAAGTAGAGGATGCGCTCGAGGTCGCGCATGGAAATGTCGAGCAAGTAGCCGATGCGGCTGGGCAGGCCCTTAAAGAACCAGACGTGAGAGCAGGGCGAAGCCAGCTCGATGTGGCCGAGGCGTTCGCGGCGGACTTTGCTCAGCGTGACTTCAACGCCGCACTTGTCGCAGATCACTCCGCGATGCTTCATGCGCTTGTATTTGCCGCACAAGCATTCCCAGTCCGTGACCGGACCGAAAATCTTTGCGCAGAACAGGCCGTCGCGTTCGGGCTTGAACGTGCGGTAGTTGATGGTCTCGGGCTTGGTGACTTCGCCGTGAGACCAGGAACGAATTTTTTCAGGACTCGCCAAACTGATGCGAATGGAATCGAAGTCCGCAATCAAACTGGCGCGATCATAAGGGCTGCTGCGATACAAGGTCGTTTCCTCCTCCCCAGCTTTCGCCG